>Ga0307517_10000996_pt1 | contig 47993 bp, 36 predicted proteins | sample 23_EM_MG_FD_194515 | JGI IMG/M metagenome (GOLD analysis project Ga0307517, IMG submission 194515) | Populus trichocarpa ectomycorrhiza microbial communities from riparian zone in the Pacific Northwest, United States - 23_EM | ecosystem: Host-associated > Plants > Roots > Unclassified | place... | reverse complement strand
CTACTCTTTATTACTTCACCGTTATTAAACAATTACCAACGAGCCTTCCTGACTATTAATCCGTTGTCTCGAATATCCTTGGCCTAGTTAGCTCGGAATCCTACCGTGTTAGCTACCCCGTAACACTGATATCTTCCGTTGAGCTGTTAGGCACTCTCTTGAGAGTGCCCCGGTTGCGAGCAAGCGAGCAATCGAGGGTTGTGGCGAAGCCACAACCTTGGCACCGTTAGTAGGCAAAAATAACAGGAACTCTGATGTGAATTTCTACTTTTAGCCCAGATATGTGAGTATTGTCGGGGGACAAAAATAACGGCGGTTCAATGATCGATGGCAACATACCCCTTCTCATCACCCCTCACTTCCTACATCACCTAAACAAATCCCTCTAAATCAACCAAAACTAAACCATCCTATCTAATTATTATTTTCAATAAACTATGCCTCCCATTCCTTGCAGTAATGCCAAAAAACCTATTCTCTCTAAGCATCTCTCTCAGTTTACCAGGGGGAGAATCTTTGGGTTACATGAGCCTCAAATGGGATCAAAGCAAATTTCCCACTACCTTAACATTCCTCCCACCACTGTCAGAAGAACAATTGCAAAGGGATATCAAGAGGGCAAGGAGAATGAGGGTAGAGGAAGACATCCTAAGACTACTAAGTTGCAGGATGAAGCCATGGTTGAGGAAGCTCTCAAAAATCTCCACACTACCTATTTTGAGATTGTTAAAAAAGTTGCACCCAATGTTTCTACCAAGACAGTGAAGAGAAGAATTGCACAAAAGCATCTTAAAAAATGGGTGGCACAAGAGAGAGTTCATTTGGATGAAGACCTGGCTCAGGAGAGGTTGGAATGGGCATTAGCCCATAGGTATTGGACAAGGGAGATGTGGAGAAGCAAGGCAATGTGGGGGGATGAGGTATCTGTAGAGAGGGGTGGAGGAAAGAGGAGAAAATGAGTATTTAGATACCCAAATGAGAAGTGGAATAAGGATTGTGTTGAACCTACTGATAGGAGAGGGGAGAGAGGGATTAGCCAGATGATGACTGGTTTTTTTTATGGTCAAACTCATGGTCTTTTTTTACCTGTTTTTCCTGATCGTTCTTCTGCTAGGTGTGGAGTTACTGGAAAGTCAATTATTGATGTCTATGATCATTATGACTTTCTAGAGATATGGGAGGATATCAGGGAAAGGGTTGAAGAAGAAGCGGTATTTTTTATCATTGACAATGCTAAGACTCACTTGCCTTTTAGGAGATGGCTAAGAAGGCAGGGAATTACTCTCATGGAAATTCCTGCCTATTCACCAGATCTCAATCCAATTGAAAATGTTTGGTCTCTGGTGAAAGATAAGATTCATAAGCACTATCCTGAGCTATATCTTATGAGGGGTGATATCAATGTGGTCAAGAATGCAATAGAGGAGGCAATCGCTAATTGTTGGGAACTTCTAGACCTAAAGGTTTTTACTACTTTGGCAGGGTCAATAGTGGATAGAATAGAGGCAATTATTAAGGCTGATGGATGGTATACCAAATATTAATTTCTACTATGTATTTACATTTTTTGAATTTTTTTTGGTTTTCAGGATAGTGGAGTTGGTGGGGGAGGCCGTTGCCATTGCCGAAGATTTTCGCCTGTTGATACCGCCGTTATTTTTGTCCCCCGACAATATTTATTGCTCCGAAGCCGGGGAAGTGGGTACCGGTGCTAGTTTATTTGCCTTTTCTACTACATTTTGCCGCCTTTTCTTGTATTTCATTTGTTTCTTTGCTTCCAACTGCCTTCGGATATCATTGTTTACCGATTTTTTAGAAGGGGTTCTATCTTATAACCCCCCGGTTTGAAAAAGCGCGTTCCTCGCCTTCGATCATTTTTTGATCGAACCCCCCTCTTTATTGCAACATTGGCTTGGGTGCTAGATGATCCTGTCGGTCCGATCACCCACCTCCATACCCGTATATAGTGCAAAGTGACACAAACCGGGTCCTCAAAACAGGCCACACGCGATCTTGAACTAGTCGATCAAAAAAAAAGATTCTTTTTTAAAAAAACCACTGAGTTGAAGATATTTACAAGGAGAAGAGGCGAGTGGTTTTTTTTATAAAATTAAAAAATATGTGCAAAACTAGTTCAAGTTTAAAAAGTGAAAATTTTGGTGAGAGTGAAACTAGGGATAGAATCTACTTAGAAGAAGTAGATTATATCCCTGAGTAGAGATGACTAAGAGAAGGGAATAATTAAGTAAATAATATAATAAGTAGAATACTAACAACATTAATTAACCAATCTCGAGTTCCACTAACAGTCAACACCAACATGCCTCGTACAAAGAATGAACGAAAGCCTACACAATGCTCCAATTTAAGGCCATCAAGACTTTACAATACATCAGCAGATATCGTCCCTGATTACAATATCATTTCATCTTACTCATCATGTCTTGGCAATTCTTGGCTAAATCCCGATCGGTTGCCACGGAATTGCCGTTTCACCGGAGGACCCGCCTTTAGGCACTTTCCACCGTACATGGTTGGCCTGCGCGAGGCTGCCTCCGCCCCCACGTCCCGAAAGTAGAGTACGGTATTGTCCCTTAGCAAAAGTAACCGAACATTTGCGATGCAACCGCTCACACTTCGTCAACACCCAGCTCAACAAATGATGTCTAAAATCACGGCCAAAAAATATTTAAAATAAAATAAATCTAGGATTCTAATTAATACTTTGTGTATTATCTATCTACTTAATTGAGATTTTTTGTGGTGGTGGGGGTATGGTGTGTTCAGGAGTGAGGGGGTTGGGTTGCGATACTGTATGGTGGAACGTTGTAGCGTCTAATGTTCGGTTACTTTTGCCAAAGCACAATACCCATGAAGGGGTTGAGGAGGAGTAATGGTAGCAGAGCTAGAAAAGCGAAAGTATCTAATACTATACTATATCGTGCTTTCTGATGTTTGTTATCCTTACTCAATTTGCTTTATTATTTCCTGTCTTTTTTTCCTTCCCTTTTTCAGAATACGGTTTTTAAATAAAGTAGTGTTAAAATGTTAGCCAAACTGTCTACTCGCAGAGCATTACTCGAGTATTTGGATGAAGGATGAGGGCTAGGATGTAGCATGCGGTAGAAGAAAATAGGAAAATGTGGGCCTCAACGCCTTTGTTGTGTGAAGAGTTTAGAAAAAAAGAAAAAGAAAAAAGTATGCGTACCAGGTTGCCACGATTGCTATGATTGCAAGACTACAGCACAGTACTGTTACTGTATGAGTACCAGAGGTGCTCTAATTTACCGGCCTTACTGGTCTCAGACACTGGTGCTATGCTCTGGGGTAGATAATTTTCGTGGCAGCTCAGAAGGTAGCCAGTTCTAATGGACATTTTTTTTCGGCAGCAAAGAGGGTGGGTAGTTCCCGTGGTAGCAAAGAGGGTGGACAATTTTTGTGGCAGCAAAAAGGAAGGATCGGTAACACAGATATAATGCAGGATTGGAACAACCCGTTGCCAATTGGGCAAAGCATGTGAGGTATCGCTCGGGGGTGGTTGAAAGAAGGCTGGCCTGTCGAGTCCTTCCCCGGGGGTCATAGCTCGCTACCCAGCCTGGGAGCCACTAGCATATATAAGGTCGTCAAACTCTCGGGAGACTTCGAACCTCGCCACAACTCGCTTTCCCGTCCCCAAGCTTGTTACAGCTCGCGTTCTTTGTTTTCCCACACAGCCCCATGCGCCCTCGTTGTTATCTAGGGATATGCCGGTGGCAACGATCCCAAGTCACAAGGGCAGCGATATCCCCCCCAACGCCTCTGACAGTGGACCTATGCAGAAAGTGTGATGGATGGATGGAATTGCTAGGATGGTTTTTGGTTTCATGATTTCTCTGTATTCTCTGGTTTCTCATTATCTCATACTAGCCGCAATCTCAATGTCGTCGTTTGGCTTGGCGAAATTGGCTTGCTTCAGCGCGCTTGCACCTGCACTCACCCCAACCCAGCACTTGGCCCAGCACTTGCTCCAGAAATACGCTCGAGTGCCTTCGTTATACCGGACCCCAAATGCCCTTGCGCCCGAGTACATGTACCAGGCATATGGTGAGGGAACCCTTGTAACCGAAACAGGCGGACATTTATTCCAATAAATTAACTAACAATAGGTTAACTTACCATGACTGACCATTTTCTAGGTTAATATCTTGGAAGATAGCAATTAACAGTCCTTGCTAAGGTGTTCAATAGTAATTAACCTATCCCAGACATCCTCCCTGCTATGATACTACCAAAATTTTAATCCCCACTATCTCCATGAAAACTTGTGATATTTCTGTTTTCTCTCTATTAGTATGTAGAGGACCACCCACTCTATCACCCAACAGAGCCATGATTCTCATTAGACTTGTGGTTGAAAATCCTTTGGTGGTTGAAGATGGGCAATATTTTCTTGGCTAAGGACTCAGGCTACAGAGCTCCCTCACCATGATGAGCCTCGAACGCGGGGATAATAGTTGCGCATCTGAGCTCCCAGACTAAATTCGGGCCCCCCAATGTTGGGGTTTTTATCCCTGGCACGTGTGCTAAGTTATGATAGGCACCGACCGTATGATCGGGTACTGTACTCGGATAGAAGTAAAAATCGAGTATGCAAAGAACCCTGTTTTGCGGAAAAGTATTAGCTGGCCAGAATAACAGAAGAGATCGGCAAACTCAGGGAAAGAAGAACCCGGACCAAGACTTGGCGGATGTAACCCAACACATCATTGGTGATATGTGTATTAAGCAATTTGCGCACACTATTTGAGGTACTCGAGTACTAGGGCCTGCACAATTTTTCTACAAAAGTATTAAGGGATCACTTGAATGTAACTGCTCTGGGTTTTAAACTCCTGGTCGCCCCCTGTTTCTCCTAATTCCTAATCTGTGAGATTCCCGAGATTCAGGTCCTATCTTGTCATGCCCGATTTTTACTTCCACCTCCGAGTACCGTTACCGGTATTTCGATCGCGGTGGTCTCAACGTGTGAGCGAAAAGAGCCCACCAATCCTCTTTTGGGAAGACCCCACAGTCCCGGCGAAGCTTCCTCTCCCTTTCCTCTTTCTATGATATCCCTCTCACACCACCGCCTTTCCTTGCCCCGCCTTTGGAAAAATTTACCTCTAGACCTCCTCCTCCCCATCTACTACTGCTCTACTCATCATCATCAGTATCATCATCATCACACCAGTCTCTCACTACTACCACTGGCATTATTTTCTAGTTGCCCAGGTCACAAAGCACTGCACCTGCTCTTATGATAACGTTTATACTAGAAATTGCCCCGGTACCGTAAAATCTAGTGAAAACCACTATCCCCGGTCAGCCTTGTAGATTTAGGGACAAAGGCTCTTGAGAGGGATTAGTATGATATTTCCTAAGAGTATAAGATTATCCCTTAGGGCGAGTTTGATCTCATTAACTGGTATGGTGGATGCCGTCTAGACCCAGCACCTCGTGGGATGCCAAGGGGGACGGACGCCTTGGTAAAATAGGGCAGAAATAACACTAGATATAGGTTTAAACCATCTATTACATGATTGAAAATACACAATTATACTGCTTCTTAGAATAATAATCCGTGATTGCAGCTGTTAGCAAACTACATATGATACCAAAAGTCTTCCCTGCAAACCTCCTCAGCATATCGGATACCTGGACCACAATACTCGTAATTTGCTTAACGGCATCCTCCAATTCCAGCAATGAACCGCCTCTGGTATAGACCGTTTTACCTTTAGCCTCCGGGGTAAATCCTGCAGCACTTCGCACAAGCTATTATATTTACTATCAATTTGTATCTAAATTTCTCCTCTCATATATCCAACCTATTTACGATACCAACAAATAATAGCGCTTGCATTAAACATAAGGGTGTTGCACAACGCGATATCATAGGAAAAAAATCTTAATTGACCTAGTGATTTAAACCTAGGCCCACAGTTGTTCAGCAGGATTTAACGCCAAGGGGTCCCCCGTTGCATCTCCCATTGCGTCCCCCTTGGCGTCTCACGAGGTGCCTCGTCTAGACGGCATGCACTATATTCCGAATTTTGTGAACCTACTAAACTAGACCTACCCTAGGTCCATAGGTCGAGTCCTAATGACAGCTTCATGGTGGGTTTCACGGGGCCTTGCAGTGCTTGCGGAAAGAGATAGAAGAAAGAGAAAGCAAGTGTCAGGAAAAAGGATATCGATGAGCTCAAGCCACCAAACCCTCCAATAAAAACTCCGAAATCCTTTGTCTCACTTTCCGATCTTTAACCGAAGGCTGCGCCCGGGGGGTTGTTAAGAATCAGAAAGCATGGAACTTATATGGGATCGGCGGAAATAGTTTCCCCTTTTTTTCTAACCCCCTCTCGACCAGAGCGCAGTACGAGTACTGTGGGTGTAATGGTTAGGACAACGAACATAGGGGGAACGATACGCCAAACACATAGCGGCAATTATCAAATCTGCTTCCTCTTGACCATTGTCCCCTTGTTGTTATCCCTCGGTAGGGAGCACGGATGGTTTGGAAAGGACCACTTTTCCATAGGCCGACTCGTTATGTCCAACAACTGGTATGTTATTTTTTGGGAAGTCACCTCCCTACATGTCCTCTAGAGGCTAGATTTAATAAATTGAGTGGTAGGACAGAACACTCCGGGTTGTGAGGGAATTTTTGAAACTTTTTTCATGGGGCCGCAGTTTTTCCTATGAGGAGGCTCCAGGTATCCGCACGAGTGATCGATCGTGATGTGGCAATGGGGGTTTTGGGGTTTAGTCGGACAACCTGTAAGGCTGGGCTTTCTTGCGGTGGGATTTTTCTCTCTTTTGTGCGGTCCTCTGAATTCGTGTTGCGAAGTAGTTTAGTGCACTTGAATTGATCGTGACTTGTGTGGGTTTCCTTTCTAGTTGAGTCTTGAAAGTGACAGTTGTTTGCTCGTACTTCTCTCGTTCCGCAGAGTAGATACTGTTCCTTTGTAAGTTTCGAGACGAACCGAAAGGTTTTGCGGCTGCCACTCGCTCCATGCGCTCCCTGGCCCTATCAGAGTGCGTTGCTCAACTGTGAATAATGGTGATGGAGTATTACCTATCTCACATTGAAGGCGTTTGGGCGGCATAATACATTTTCTAGTCTATGATACGCTGGTAGCTCGAGTGCTCATAGGCGCTCTTGACAATAAATCCCTAAATTTTCTGGAGGGTTACCTCCCTTGCTAGAAAAGTTGATAAGTTTAGGGTTAGTTGCGACCTAATGCTAATCACTTGCTCCAAACACGGTATAGTGTACTCGGGCGCAAATTAAATACTCGAAATGCTAGTGACAACGCCCCTCGTCAACAATCGCCCTTATCATCAATCATCAACAAGTGAAAGGTAGCACAACCTAGTACTCGAGTACTACTTGTACGTATGATGGTTGATCAGGAACGATCCGTTGTCGCGCCCGCATGCTCGAATAGATAATTTGCACCCGAGTAGCATACCGATACTTGGAACCCTAACGAAAAATTCGGGGGAACGAGAGGTTTGGGGAGCAACACAGCTTCGCTCCCTAACTTTATAGTTTAGATGAAATTACTGAACACAACTTCACAATAAAGTGGCGGTAAAAACAATGACTTAAGTGAATTAACTATCAAATAGTTATAAAAAAAAGAGTTGCCTCAAAATCTTCCTGCATGCATGGTTGCTTCTCTAAGATGTTTCCTACACTCGCCAAATTTTCGTTGTGCTTATTTTTCGGTGTCCGTCAAGTACCGTACGTTATCACATAGTCGCCACATCCCGGCTGTACGAGCGGAGGTATTCCGAAGATCAGGACGCGGGCTGGATGTGGTACCGGTAAAGTGATTGTCGCCTGTTGCCGAGTCGATCCCTATACCTCATCTGTCCAAGTATCAAAACGCAAAATCACCCTTCGGCGAAACAGCTTTTCCGCCAGCGACAACAACCAGCGGGTGCCTAATTCCAACCAATTGTATGGTATCATACACAAAAAAAAGGGAACTGTGGAAGAAACAATTCTCGGTATCAGGATCATTCAGGTTCATCACAGGACACGGAGCTTGACATATTCTTAGATATATTCGGTCACTAGAGAAACTTTGGCTAATCCCCCACCCTTCGTCCCCTCCTTGGCCTCGAAGATGAACAGAAAAACGGCGTTGAACGAAAAGCCCTTCTCCAAGATCCCCCTTAGCGCTAAACACACAAACTTAATCTGGATATGGGTTAATAAAGCTACTTAAGAATTGAGAGTAAGATTAATGGAGAGGTACACCTTTAGGATTTGCATTCATAGGCTCCTGCGGCCTTGGTTGTGTAGTAATTGGGGCCTCTCCAAGTTGAACCTCGTTGCGCCCCGAGGTACGGGTGATGTTCCATGTGCAGCAGACAAAGTTGACGGCATTGCATTGAAAGCCAAAGAGACTTGGAAGAGACATGAAGACAGTTGTGGATAGTGGCTGTACTAAGAAGCCAAGTTAGATATTAGATATGGAAGATCTTAGCTAAATAGATAGAGGGAAAACTTGAAACCTAATGTTGTATACCGATACTCGAGTATCGTTGAAAGTTTTTGGGATTGGGTAATTTCGGATATTTAGGGCTTATGAGGAAAGGAAGGGAAAGGAGGAGGAAGGAGAGGAGGAGGAAGGGGTAGAATGAAAGAATACTCCTAAATATATATCAAAATTCCATCCACTTTCCCTGACATAAATGGCACCAAGGTCATGTCAGTCAGTCGACCGCAGCAGCACATTCGTGGACAAATTAGGTTGGCTTGGCACCCGCTTGGCAAAGGCCCCCGCTGGTTACAATTCCCCAAAGTACTTGGCATTTCATAAAGTATTCGGATGAATTAGCCCTAGGATTCGAAATTTTAGGTGCAAGCGGGGGCATCTTAGCGCCAAGCCATCCGAATACTTTATGAATCGCCAAGTAGCAATAGAGATGACGGATGCTCCGCTACAAGCCCTTGACTAGACAAGTGTCGAACAGGGATCAACTACCAGTAGTGGAGTTTGTTGCGATAGGTGGATGGGAACTTTTTGTGGGTGATGAGTGGTGAATCGGAGCGGAACTTGGAGCTGGATCTGGAACCAGCTGGCTGGCGGAGAACCCCATTGCACATTTTTATTTTATTTTTTCTTTCTTTCTTTCTTTTCAGACTTTTGTAATTTTCCTAACCTGGTGGTTTTACTTTTTGCCCACCCAATACCCCCCTACCGTAAGAACTCGAATACCGGTATTCGCCCGCCCAGTTTCGTCGTTGGTACGGTAAGGCTGTACCGTAGTCTGCCCGAGAGGATTTAGCAGTGACAGCCCAAACCCAACAGCGGAGTGGGAAAGTAATTCTCGAGGTGTCTGGGCGCGTCCCGAGAAGGGAGCGAAGAAGGTGTAATATGATTCAGAAGTGACAGCCCAGGACCTAACTCCAACTTGACAAAACCATTGCGGAAGTGTCTAGGCAATATGGTAGGAATCCCATGGCTATACTACACTATATCATAGTTTCTGGCGTTTATTATCCTTATTCTCTTCACTTCATTATTTCCTCTCTTTTTCCTTTTTGTTTTTATTTTGTCAGAATACGCTTTTTAAATGCGGTAGTGATAACCGAATCCTTTTACTTAAGCGCATTACCGTACTGTATTCCAGTATTTGGATGAAGAGGGCTAGGATGCAACCTGCTGTGGAAGAAGACAGGAAAATATGGACCTGAACGCCTTTTCTGTGTGAAAGGTTTGGGAGAAAAGAAAAAGAAAAAGTGGCCACTATTCCCACGATTGTCATGACTGCCGCACAGTGCTTGTATACGCTACCACTGGAGCTCTACCGGTCGTACTCGAGCACGAGCCTCACACACCGGTAACACGGGCACCCGCCCAGTACTTCCCAGGACTGGAACTCACCCAGTGCTCACTCAGGCTCCAGTACTCAGGTATGGACTTAGGTGATCGGACAGACAGAGCTTAGAAAGTCTGTGGGGATACGTGGACTTTCTAATCCCTGTCTGTCCGATCACCCACATCCATATCCGAGTACTTGATCCAGCAATACGCTTGCCTTTGTGTTACCTCAAATACCGGTACCCTTGCGCCCGGGAACAAAGCATCGGTACCAGGCTAAGGGTTGCGCATCTGCGCGCACATACTAAATTCGGACTCTAATGTTGTGATTTTTATCCCTGGGTGTGCTAAGTCATGATAGGTAGCGGCTACTCGAGTATAGTAATACCGGTACCGGTATTCGATGGTGGTGGTCTCAGCGTGTGAGCGAAAGGAGCCCGCTAATCCATGTTTGCGAAGGCCCCACAGCCCTGGCGAAACTTCTTCTCCCTCTTCCTCTCCCTCTCCCTCTCCCTCTTCCTTTCTACATCCCTCTTACACCATCATCACTACCTTTCCTTGCACCGCCTTTGGAAATTTTGCCTCTAGACCTCCTCATCTGCTACTGCTCTACCCATCATCATTATCATCATAATAGTAATAATCCCACCGTCTCGCACTACTACCATCGACATTCTTTTCTAGGTCACAAAGTACTGCACCTGCTTACTCCGATGCCAACACACAAGCCCGCGGCTCTTATGGTGGCGCTCATACTAGAAATTTCCTCGGTAGCCCAGGTGCCGTAAAACCTAGTGAAATCCATTATCCCCCGTCAGCCTTGTAGTCTCCGGATTTAGGGGCAAAGGTTCTTGAGAAGGATTAGTATCTTCCTGACCTTGGGGTGCTTACAGAGAGAGATGGGAGAAAGTAAAAGAAAGCTGGTGTCAGGAAAAAGTGTATTGATGAGCTCGAGCCACCAAACCCTCCAATCAAAACTCCAAAATCCTTCATCTCACTTTCCCATCTTTAACCGAAGGCTGCACCCGGGGGGGTTGTTAAGAATTGGAGAGCATGGCCCTTATATGGGATTGGTAGAAATAGTTTCCTTTTTCTTCTAACCCCCTCTCGACCAGAGTGCTGTACGGGTGCTGTGGGCGTAATTGTTAGGACAGCGAACAGAGGGGGAACGATACGCCAAACACCTAGCGGCAATTATCAAATCCGCTCCCTCTTGATCATTGCCCCCTTGTTGTTATCCCTAGGTAGGGGGCTTCCTGGGGTATGTCTCCTAGCCCAGCCTACGGATGGTTTGGAAATGACCACTTCGCAATAGGCCGACTCGCTATGTCCGACAACCGGTATGAGTTATTTTTTGGGAAGTCATTTTCCCAAATGTCTTCTAGAAGCTGGATTCAATAAATCGAGCGATAGTACAGAAGAAATTCCCTTTTAAGTTTCGAGACTAAGCGAAAGGTTTGGCGGCTGTCACTCGCTCCACGCACCCCTCGCCCTATCAGAATGCGTTGCTCAACTGTGAATGATGGCGATGAAGTATTAGGTATATCACATTGAAGGAGTTTGGGCGGCATAATACATTTTCTAGTCTATAATATGCTGGTAGTTCGAGTGCTCATAAGAGCTCTTCACAATAAATCTCTAAATTTTCTAGAAGGTTACCTCCCTTGCTAGAAAAATTGATAGGTTTAGGGTTAGTTACTACATCATGCTAATCACTTGCTCGAAACAGGGCATCGTGTACTAGTACTCCGGCGCAAATCAAATACTCGAACATGCGGGCGCGATAACAATCGTTCCTGACCAACCATCATACTACCACTTTGTTAACCTCACCGCGGCCTACTGCCACAACAACAGTGCAACACTAACGTTTTTTAGTATTTTTCTCTATATTTGTTTTGCCCTAAGGTTAAATATTTTTCTTATTTTATTCTAGTACCGGGTTGTGCTACTTTTCACTTGCTGATGATTGGTGATGAAGACGATTGTTGACGAGGGGTGGTTGTTGTTATTAGTATTTTGGGTATTTGATTTGCGCAGGAGTAGCATACCGGTACTAGGAACCCACCGAAAAATTCGGGGGAACGAGAAGTTTGGTGAGCAATACTACAACTTCGCTCCCTAACTTTATAGTTTAAATGAAATTATTGAACACACATCCACAGTAAAATGGCGGTAAAAATAATGATTTAAGTGAATTAACTATCAAATAGTTAAAAAGAGTTACCCAAAATCTTCCTGCATGGTTGCTTCTCTAAGGTGTTTCCCACACTCCCAAATCCCGGCTCTACTCGGGGGTGTGCACGGGTGATCGGACAGACCGGGGTTATCTTGGTGATCAGGACGTGGGCGGGATGCGGTAGTAATGTGATTGTTGCTTGTGATACACAAGAAAAAGGAACTATGGAAGAAACAATCTTCGGTATCAGGATCATTCGTGTTCAGGTCACGGAGCTTGACATAATCTTGGGTATATTCGGTCGGTAGGGAGACTTTGGCTAACCCCCCCGTTCGCCTCCCGAAGATGAACAGGAAAACAGCGTAGAACGAAAAGCCCTTTTCCGAGATTCCCCTTAACGCTAAACACACAAACTTAATCTGGATATAGGTTAGTAGGGCTACTTAAGAACTGAGAGCAAGCCTAACGGAGAGGTACACCTCTAGGATTTGCATTCATAGGCTCCTGCGGCCTTGGTTGTGTAGTAATTGGGGCCTCTTCAAGTTGAACCTCGTTGCGCCCCGGGGTACGAGTGATGTTCCATGTGCAGCAGAAAAAGGTGACGGCATTGCATTGGAAGCCAAAGAGACTTGGAAGAGACATGAGAGCAGCTGTGGATAGTGGTTGTACTAAGAAGCCAAGTTAGATATTAGATATATAATCAGAAGAAATGGAAGATCTTGGCTGAATTTGTGGGGGAAAACTTAGAACTAACCTAATGTTATATGCTCAAGTACTGTTGAAAGTTTGTAGGATTGGGTGATTCCGGGTGTTTGGGGCTTATGAGGAAAGGAAGAGCAAGAAGGAGAGGACAGAGAGGAGGAGGAAGGAAGGGGCAGAATGAAAGAGTACCCCTAAATATATATCTATGATCAAAATCCCCTCCGCTTGCCCTGGTAATGTTAACTACCTATGGGAAGGTCTACGGTCAAGATAGTTGCACTTTAGCAACCTCGAAATGTTTCACTTCCACTGAACAGCTGCACCTCCCGAGGGTTTTCAATTGAAAATGCAACCCCCCCGACCAGTTACAACCACGAAATGTTCCACTTCGACACAGCTGCACCTCCCGAGGGCTTTCAATCGAAAGTGCAACTACCGACCAGTTATAACCACGAAATGTTTCACTTCCACTGAACAGCTGCACCTCCCAAGGGTTTTCTATTGAAAATGCAACTTTCACGCCAAAGCCCCACCCCCAAGTTGAAAGCCTCGAAAGGTTGCACTGCACGAGGCTGGCTCCGCCCCTACATCCGAATGTAGACTAGTCGTTAAGGGAACAAATGACGGTACATAACTGAATGAAAGTTCGGACAGCAAGAAGTTTGTGTCATTGGGTAAAGTTATTCCTTGCCTTTCTCGGGCGTTGTCTCGGGCATAGCTGCTAAGTCTTCCGATTTCTAACTTCTAACTTTGATTTATGCACGGGGGCGCGTTCACTCTAATGGCAGCAGCCCAGAGCCCGATTCCGACCTGACAAAACAGTTGCGAAAGTGTCTGGGTAAGATAGTCTGAATCCCATGGGTAATACTACACTACATCGTAGTTTCTGATGTTTTTATTATTATCCTTATTCGCTTCGCATCCTTATTTCCTGTCTTCCTTATTTTCATTTCCACTTTGTCAGAATACTCTTTTTAAATAAGGCAATGTTAAAATGTTAACCGAATCGTTTACTTGCAGAGCATTACTCATGAAGGATGGGGGCTAGGATGCAACCTGCGGTGGAAGAAATAGGAAAATATAGACCTGAATGCCTTTTCTTGTGAAAAGTTTTAGAAAAAAAAGAGAAAAACAAAAACAAAAAATGTATGGCGTGCAATGATTGCCACGATTACCATGATTGCCATGGCATGGCTACCGCACGGCACTGGCATACGGTGCTCGAGTACCCGAGTACCGGTACTAGGAGATCCACTTGTCATCTACCAGTCGTACTGCTACTGTATTCCAGGGTAGACAAAAGGAGGCCACCACCGTTGCAAGGCGGAAACTGAATGAGCACTGAGCTGTAGTAGGAAATTGGAGCACTGCGGGTAAGTATTCCTTGGTGGAAGCGAAAGGTAAGAATCAGTACTCGAGTATGATACAGCAAAACGCTCAAGTGCTTTTGTGTTACCGGACCCCAAATACCCTTGCGCCCCGGCACGCGCACCAGGGATAAGCTCGGAAAGCGGGGGAGACAAAGTTTGTCCTCAGATAGCGAATTAGCTTCTGAGCGTTCATTCTAAATTCGGGCTCTACTCGAGTAGTGCTGGGGTTTTTATCCCTGGTACGTGTGCTAAGTAATGAGAGGGCTGCAGCGACCGTACGGTTCTGATTTCGCCGTTACTAGTATGATATCATATTTCGATCGTGGTTCTCAGCGTGTAAGGGCAAGGAGCCCGCCAACCCTCTTTTGGGATGACCCCCCAGCCCTGACGAAGTTTCCTCTCCCTCTTCCCCTTCCTTTCTACATCTCTCTTACACCACCACCACCACCACCACCACCTTTCCTTGCACCGCCTTTGGGATTTTTACTTCTGGACCTCCTCCTCACCTACTACTGCTCTATTCATCATCGTTATCATCACAATCACCTTCATCCTACCAGTCTCGCACCACTACCATCGGCATTCTTTTCTAGCTGTCTAGGTCACAAAGTACTGCACCTGCTTACTCTGATGTCAACACTCAAGCCCGCGTGTGAAGCACTGGCTCTTGTGATAGCGTTCGTACTAGAAATTGCCTTAGCAACCCCGGTACCGTAAAATCTAGTGAAATACACTATTCCCCATCAGCCTCGTACTCTCCGGATTTAGGGACAAAAGCCCTTGAGAAGGATTAATATTTTCCTAAGAGCATAAGATCAGTCCTTAGGGTGTGTTGGGTCTCATTAACTGGTATTCGCAATTTTGTTAACCTGCTAAACTAGGCCTACCCTATGCTCATAGGTTGAATCCCAGTGATAACCTCATAGTGGATTTCACGAGATCTTGGGGTTCTTGCGGAAAGAGACAGGAGAAAGAAAATGAAAGCGGGTGTCAGGAAAAAGGATATCGATGAGCTCGAGCCATCGAACTCTCCAATCAAAACTCCGAAATCCTTCATCTCTCTTTCCGATCTTTAACCGAAGGCTTATACTCGGGGGGGGGGGGGGGGGGGTCATTAGCAACCGGAAAGCATGGCCCTTATTGATGGAGCTATCAATCGTGTGCTCGTGTGTTGACGGGAGGAAAGGTCCTTGTGTGTATTCTCTATGGAGGTTGCTAGCTACGGTTCACCTTAAGTATAGTGAAAACTCTGCTCGTACATGTGATAGCCATATGTCTCCGCATATGCCCTCTACATCCGCTCATGCCCTAGAACATTCGCTTGTCCACACTTCAGTGTTCCTCCATACCATGAGCGCTTCCTTTTACCCGCGCTCCTCTCTGTTCCTAACACAACATTCCACTACCGGGATTATCATACCATCACTTATATGGGACCGGTAGAAATAGTTTCCGGTTTTTATTAACCCCCCCTCGACCATAGTTCTGTGTGGGTGATATGGGCGTAACAGTTAGGACAACGAACAGAGAGGGGGAAATACGCCAGAAGCCTAGAGGCAATTATCAAATCTACTCCGAGCCCCTCCTGACCATTGTCCCCCTCGTTGTTATCCCTAGGTAGGGAGCTTCCTGGGGCGTGTCTCCTAGACTAGCCTACGGATGGTTGGACAGGGCCACTTCGCCATAGGCTGACTCATTATGTCCAACAACAGGTATAAGTTGTTTTTTGGGAAGTCATCTTCCCACACGTCTTCTAGAAGCTGGATTCAATAAATCGAGCGATAGTACAGAAGCAATTCCCTTTTAAGTTTTAAGACGAAGCGAAAGATTTAATGGCTGTCACTCGCTCCATGCACCCCTAACCTTATCAGAGTGTGTTGCCCAACTGTAAAATGATGGCGATGCAATACTACGTATTCCACACCAAAGGCGTTTGGGCGGCATAATACATTTTCTAGTCTATAACACGCTGGTAGTTCGAGTGCCCATAGGAGCTCTTCACAATAAATCTCTAACGTAGGTTAAATTTTCTGGAAGGTTATGGTTCCGGCCGCTTATAGACAACACCTCGATTGAAGCAACGGGGGACGCCTTGGCATAAGGTTAGCTCAAAAACAGAAACAATTAAGCCTTTAGCCCTAACAAAATTAGAACATTTTTTTTATAAAAAAAAACTCTTCTCCTGTAGCGGTTTGAACATCTGCAAGTTTTTTTCATAGTCGATTTTATGCCAAGGCGTCCCCCGTTGCTTCAATCGTGGTGTTATGTATAAGCTACCAGAACCATACCTCCCTTGTTAGAAAAATTGATAGGTTTAGGGTTAATTACTACATCATGCTAATCACTTGCTCGAAACATGGCATGGTCCACCGTACTCAGGCGCAAATTAAACACTAGAAATGCTAGTGACAACAGCCACCCCTCGTCAACAATCGTCCTCATCATCAATCATCAAGTGAAAAGTAAAACAACCCAGTGCTAGAATGAAATAAGAAAATATTTAACCTTAGGGCAAAACAAATATGGGGGAAAAATACTAAGGAAGTCTGGTGTTGTACTATAGTTGTTGTGGCACTAGGCAGCGGTGATGGTTGATCAGGAACGATTGTTGTCGCGCCCGCAGGTTCGAGTATCTAATTTGTGCCCGAGTAACGTGCCGGTACTAGGAACCTTACCGAAAAATTCGGGGAAACGAGAAGTTTGGTGGAGACCAGCGAAAGGAACGGTAGGTGGTGGAAAGCCTATTGTAATACATAACGTACCCGACGGCACAACGGAAAATTTGGTGAGCAACACTACAACTTCGCTCCCTAACTTCATAGTTTAAATGAAATTATTGAACACAACTTCATAATAAAATGGCGGCAAAAAATAACGATTTAATGAATTAACTATCAAATAGTTAAAAAGAGTTACTTCAAAATCTTCCTGCACGATTGCTTCTCTCAGGTGTTTCCCACACTCACCAAGTTTTTCGTTGTGCCTATTTTTTGGTGTCCCTCATGTACTGTGGGTGTTCACATCACACCCTCCCCATATCGCGGCTGAACGGAGGATGTGGTACAAGTACCAGTAACGTGATTGGTGCTTGCCGCTGAGCTGATCCCTGCTGGTCAACGGTCCAGGTATCAAATCACAAAACCACCCATCAGCGAAAGGGTGGTCTTTTCGCCCGCCCCGCGACACCAACCAGTGGGCACCCATATCTAATTCCAACCAACCGGATGATACATATAAAAAAAAAGGAACTATGGAAGAAGCAATTTTCGGTATCGAGATCATTCGTGCTCATCACAGGTCACAGAGCTTGACATATTCTTAGATATATTCGGTCACCAGAGAGACTTTGGCTAATCCCTCACCCCCCGCCCCCCCGCCCCTTCGCCTCCCGAAGATAAGCAGAAAAACAGCGTAGAACGAAAAGCCCTTTTCCAAGATCCCCCTTTGCGCTAAACACACAAACTTAATCTGGATATAGGTTATCATAATAGGACTACTTAAGAATTGAGAGTAAGCTGAACGGAGAGGTAGACCTTTAGGATTTGCATTCATAGGCTCCTGTGGCCTTGGTTGTGTAGTAATTGGGGCCTCTCCAAGTTGAACCTCGTTGCGCCCAGAGGTACGAGTGATGTGCCATATGCAGCAGAAAAAGTTGACCGCATTGCATTTGAAGCCAAAGAGACTTAGAAGAGACATCAGGACAACCGTAGGTAGTGATTTTATCAGAAAGAGATGGTTAGATATTGAGTATATAACTGAAGAAATGGAAGGTCTTGGATGTGCAGCCGGAGGGAAGATTTGGAATCAAATGTTGTATGCTCGAGCACGGTTAAGGGTTTGTGGGGTTGGGTGAATCCAGACCTTTGGGGCTTATGAGGGGGGGAAAGAAAGGAGGAAGAGGAGGAGAGAAGGAGGAACGAAGGGAAAGAATGAAAGAATGCCGCCGGGTACACAGCAAACCCCAAGGCCTGCGCGGATTGGGTTAGGGTCGGTTCGGTCGACCCGGTGGCGGAGCTGCAGGGATAAGAATATTTAGTTTGCAGGCCTCTCTTGCCCTCATGTGCAGAAAAGTCAGAGGCTCAGTAAATGGGTGGAGTGGCGTCAGAAGTAGTGACGTTTTAATGCATGCAATTTTATGTACTCCTCAATTCGTAAAAGATCGAATTCTGGGAAAGTCTATTGGCCCCAAGCCAGGGTCATACCGTGCGGGTTGATAAAGGAGCAAACCTTTAGAATACCATGCGTTTGGCCGTCAACACTTTTGGATATGATACCATCGACGGGATAGGTAGGTTGAGCTGGCGTGCCTTGGGAATGTACTGCCGTTGGGATCAAAGCCTGGATTGGCACGGTCCTTTTACTTAGTAATAAAGATTATTGAAGTCGACCGAGAAACCTACCATTGAAAAAGAGAAACTTAACAGGAGCAACCCATAATTGCGATGAATGGAATATTTATGCACTTTGGCGTATCTTTTTATCCCTTAAACAATGCAAAGAAATTGAAAAAGGCTACAGAAAAAATAATGAATTACTTTAACCCTGCTAGTGTTTTTATAGAATTTTCCTACATTTTTTTAGTGATTTTCTAGGGATTCTTGGCATAAAAAACCACCCTGAACCTACCACTCTAGACCGGCACACAGGAAGCCATTATTGATGGTGTAACCCCATCGTGGTATGTTAGGTCAGGGCACACTTGTGGTTGTGAGCCGGGCTATGGCCAGATTGTTCGGCGGCGACGGGCTTTGTGATAAGTTGTGATTGGTGTCATGTGGTAATAGTGACACCCTCAAATTCGTTTCCAATTCGGTTCCTGGGCTACCGTAGAATTCCATAAATAAGCCGCGCGGTTTATTCAAAGGTCGGTTTGCAGCCCAGAGGTGACTAGTGGTTAGGCATAACAAAATAGGAATGATCTGCACAGACGTCATCTACAACTCATGTCTGCGAAGCCATTTGGTGGAATCTCTGCTCTCTGTACTTCTGTTATCATGAGAATGTCTCAATCAAAATCATGCGAGAACCGACAGGGACCTGCAGGCATACCTATTGCTGCACGAAACCGGCAAATGCTACCACGGGATCCTCAAGCTATCTCAAACCCGGGACCTCAAGAGCGGCCAATTCTTGCTGAGCTCCAACACATTAATTCACAAACTGAAATTGTGAATCCACGCCCACAAGGTCAACATAAGCGAGTCACTATTCGTGAAGATAATGACCATCAAAGGTTAAAGAAAAGAAGAACAACAACGCAAGAGGAAAGGTTAGAAGCCTTGACTTTTCTTGAAAATGGAAGAGAATGGAAAGAGAATAAGGCCGGTAGGCATAGCTCTACTTTGCTTCATTCTTTATAACTAGTAGGTAAAAAGCTAAAAGTACTACTTGATGGAAATATAGGTGAAATGATACTATTGCCATTATCAACCAAACGAGCCGCCAAGATTTTGCATTATGATGAGAGTCAACTACGCAGATGGAAGTCAAAAGAGAAGATAATCCTTAATTCAGAAGTAGGCGCTAGGAGTATAGGTAAGAACCTTAGGAAATATAAGAAAAAATGCAAGATTAATTGAAATATTTAATAGGTAGTGGCCGACCAGTATCCTGGCCCAAGCTTGAGGCCCGTTTGGCAGAGCAATGGCATAAGGCCGTTTCTGAAGGACTGGAGATTACACGAAATTGGTTTACCAAGCATGCACTTCAGATTTTGGAGGAAGAATACCCAGAAGAGGTATCAATCCAGAATGGGGAAAAGGTCTTTGCCTGCCAGCTATCCGATGGCTGGTTTCGGGAATTTAAGGAAAGATATAAGATCTCATTTCGTGCACCAACCTCACAAGCCCAGCAGACACCAAGCGAATATCTCAAGATCGTTTCTGAGTTTTTAGGCTATGTGCGCTATAATTCTCTGCCCCGGCAGAAGGAGGAAACCTACGATATTGGATGTTACCAGTATTCTACTATCTTTAACGTTGACCAAATGCCACTACCATTCGGCTTCTATGGAAATCGAACCTATGCTCCAAGAGGAGTAAAGTCAGTAAAAAAAAAGGTTGCTTCTAAAGCTTGGACCAAGCGGCAGGCCTCCTTGATGATCCTGATAACTGTGGATGGCTTACCACATTGTAAGCCTCTCTTGATGTTTCGTGGACAAGGCAAGCAAGGAACAATAGGAAAAGAGAGGGAATTCTATGATAAATGGGTAGCTGTGGTTTTTAATAAAACTGCATATACGGATACAGATATTATGCTTCAATGGATAGGAGATCTTTATACTCCAGCTGTCAACCAGAAGCAAAGCCAGCATTCACCCATGCCCTATAGCGATGGTCAGCCACCTTTCTCTGCTCCACGCCTTCTTGTACTTGATACATGTCCTACACACTGTACACTTTCAGTACTTCAAGCTCTTTCGTCACCGATTCTTAATACCACTACAGCATTTATTCCCGAAGGCATGACTGGGTACCTCCAACCTGAGGACACTCATATCAACAAGCCACTCAAGCAGTACATTGGCAATTACCTAAGTGCCTATACTGAAGCAGGATGGAAGAGTGGGTTCCCAGCAAAGCAAAATCTTAAAATACCAGAACGGCGGATTCTGATCACCAAGTGTGTGGGTGATGCATGGGACAAGCTTCATGGTAATCATGCGGACCTGATTTCAAGATCCTTTCGTGATACTGGGATTGCGCTTAAGCCGGATGGCTCAGACGATCATTTCCTCAGTGTACAGGATATGTCTGGTCTGCAGGTGGATACAACTGGATGTTATGGGCTAAATTGTAATCTTGAAATTGGCCAGAATGGGAAACGGCAGACAGGCAAAGGACTTTTGCAGGAAGATGATTGGGAAAGACTTTTAGCCTTATTGGGTGGGAAGGGTGCTCTTGCAACTGCGAAGGAGGTTAGTGATGGTGCTGTGGATGAGATTCTACCCAGTACTGGTTGAGTTCCAATTTGGTTTTCTGTTTTCTTTTTTCTTTCATATATTCGGGCGGTATTTATGAGCATATTCTACTCTATTGCACTTGTTGGCTTTGAAACTTGGTCCACTTTGTCCTATCAGCAGAGCAGGTAGCAGGCTCGTATACATTTACAGCTTCCCAATCATGAGTATTACCTTGCCGTTAGCCGGTTGCCATGTACGGCTTATTCCAAGATTCGGCTTATTTATGGAATTCTACGGTACGCAGGTTGGCACTAGCTATACTAGTAAGAATCTGACCAAAAAAAACGACCATTCACAGCAGATCATCATTGTTCCGTACTGGCTGGGATGGTTGATACCTGCCCTGGGCCCAGAAACCGAATTTGAGGTGGAAACGAATTCGGGGGTGCCGCGATACTCGAGTACTTGAGAGCCCACTGTGCGGTCCACCACAAACTGTATCTAGTCTGAGCTGCGTTCCTTTCTCTATAACATCACTTCATAGCATCACCTTACACTCCTTTGCGAACACACTTGTCATATATCATACATCAAATATCGAACACATCTCAGTTTTCCTATCAGCCACTGACCCGGGTCTTTCTGGTGACGACAGTTCGGCTCATATCTGTGTCATTGCGGTGCTTGTACGACGGCATATTTCCCTGCGCATAAACCAGACCTCGATCAATTCTGAGGGTGGAAAAATAAATATACAACATTGACTGCAGTTAGTGATCCCTTTTCACTTTATTATTTAATTCCTCTTCATTATTTTATGGTGTCCAAAGAGAGTGATGGTTCCATGCAAAGGTTTCACTTTTTCGATGGTAAATTTCTCGGTGGATGGTATCTGAAAGGGTTGACCGCCAAGCGCATGGTATTCTAAAGGGTTTCTCTTGACAAAGGTTGTGCCTACCTCCATTACAAGGCAGGGGATTGGGGAAACCTATAGCGTCTTCCACGCCATAGCGAGCGCCCGGCGTCGTGAGCCAGCTAACAGTTCGGGCGGTGTGGTTGGCTGAACCCAGTCGGAATTTAAATAGCGGCTAGTAAGTGGATGAGTAGTAGCCCTCGCTATGGGATGGAAGACAGTACTGTAGAAAACCAGCAAATTCCGGGTCCTCCATACAAAATACTATCAATATTTTTTAGTGCCAGCCAAAGGCAACATTTCTCATGCTGCCCAGAAAATCATACTCAGCCCCTAAGAGAGAAAATACTGTGATAAAAAGAATTATAGAGATACAAAAACGTCGCTCGAAAATAAACCGAAACTAGGTGAATTTATGAATATTATCTGATATATATTTTTGGTTCTTGGAGAAAACTTGGGCCTAGGAAAACAGGATTTGTGCAAGTTCTTGATTCCTCAGGTTGGGGGTGTTCTAAACTAGTGAATTTCCTAAAATGGAGGTCTGACAATGAAATTTTATATAATACAGGCTGTCTGAATAATTACATTTTAAGAAAAATTTATAAAAAAGACTGCAATTTTTGGATGGTATTGTACTTTTAGTTAATCTCCTTTAACCCCCTATCAGTTTCGCAAAAAAATAATTAAAAATTGACTTCATCTTGGAGTCCTGCTTGGTGCATTACCTACTACTGTATTAAGATGAGATATAGAGGTTAAAACCCTGGTGGTATCCTATCAGGAAAGTTTGAGGGTCATTAGTATTAACTACCTTCTGTCACCATACTTGGGTAGGAATGTTAGCAATCAGATGGAGAAGACTTCAAAGATTTTTACCATTCTTAATATTATACAAGTAGTATAACTTTACCTGAGGGTGTGTTTTTGTACATTGCAGGGATAGTTAACCAGCAAATAGACACTGTCCTGCACAAGAACATATTTGTAGAACTTGCACCACCAAAATAAATCATATTTTACCTCTGATGGTGGTGGGCATGAGAATCTCGAACTCCTGTCTGTGACTATCAAATCATTAGCTGTTATCCTCCAAGTACTGGATAATAGTTGGCCCCCATAGTTGACAAGTAGTGTTTCAAAATGTAATACTCTACATAACCAAACCTCAATGCTTAAATACCCGATTGAATAACTATAACCCTGATTATATAGGAACTTACATTTTGGAATGTGACTGTTTGATCTTACTTAGCACTTTATAAAATATTCGGAGGAATTAGTGCCAAGATATGCATACTCATATCTGAATGTTCAAATACTGGCATCTATTCCTCTAATACTTTATGAATAGCCAAGCATAGATTTTGTGAATAATATAAATTGAAGATTTTCTTGAGAAAATATCTAGCAAGATGTTAGAAACCCCTATTAAGGCTAATACTTTACTGGTATTTGATCCTTCTTAAAAGATTTTCTGCACAAACTTTATCCTGACCTTTATAAATAAAGAGGGAAATGGGTAGCCAAAGAGGGATTAAAGCATGCTATAATAGATTTCTGGAGGCTCTCAAAACCTCCTGCTTTTCAAAGTCTAACAAAGCATGTGGTACATCAAGGGGAGTACAGGGAGGTGCAGTACAAGGAACTCTATTAACAGCAATCGGTGGGGATACATTTGGATGCTTAACCTTAAATAATTGTTTGGCAACATCTTGCAGGACCATCCATATGAATTATTAATAGGGCACTGGCAGGTGGTAAAAGTTATTCTGGTTGCTGCCTGAGTGCGTTCAGTTATCTATTCTCAATATCTAACAGGTTGATATCTGTATATGGGTGTAGGCTATTAGTAACTGGAAAGCATTCAACAGGGCTTTTAGAAACCCCAGTTAACATACCTGATGGCCAGTAGAAAGGACAAAAATGGATCTAAAGAGCTGGAAAAAGTGGCTGGTAGAAAGAGTTGAAGAGGATGGCAGAGAAAAGGAAGTACAGCAGAATAGCTTATTCACTAGTAGTGCCCATTTGGATATGATGGTCTAGTTCCATTGGCCCATTCAAATAACCATTTTCTTCTGTTCCAAAAAGGTGCAAATAGGGCGGCCGTTCAGCACAACTGGTACCAGTACAAACCTGTCCATTGTAACAATCTTTGCAATACAAGTATTACTGTGAAAAATTTCCATGGGGCAACAAATGGTTGATGATTGGTGACAACCATTTCTACAGGTTGAGCCATTTCACAATGGAAAGGCCGCCAATTCTTCTATTTGCCAAACAGGCGGTAAGTCTCAAGGTGTGTGATTGCCAATTAGTGCTAATGCATGCGCAGTTAGCCAGGACCACCCTTTCTTTTTTTTACAGGACAGGCCCCAGCTCGTCCTCGGTAACGATGAAATTTAACGATATCATTTACGGTGGGGGACCGTTTGAGGAGTCGGCGGATGACCAGGCTTGATTCATACTCTTGGCACATCATCATATCTTATCGGCGCGTCCTTTATCTCCAGCCTCATAGTTACTAGCACTAAAGACGTATCGTACCATGGCTACCTCTGGGGACCTGACCCACTCCCGGGGTATGATATCTAAGTTTAGGGTGACGCTTGAGGGGATTTTGATCAAAATGGAGGATACTGTTAGTTGCCAGAGGACGGACCAGAAACATTCCTTTCTCCAAGCAATGCAACGGGAAACGTTCGTGCGGCTGGGTGCCCGCCCCGGGGGGGGTCGACATCGATCGCTATCGTCATCTTCCCCCACTAGCCCCACCACTAAGATAATTCACACACTTCACAAACTATCACTCTCTAGAGAAAATGATCGCAATAGGAATAGGTTCGTTCGAATGGGACGAATTCAATTGAGTAGCAAGAGGGGTAGAAGGAGGGGGAGGAAGGTTACGTAACTCCCTCAGAATTCGTGTGATTTTTTTAGGCGTCAAAAAAAAAGGAAAAACGGAGGAAGAAGAAAGAGGCTTTTTGGGACCCTTAAACGGCAGCAGCTGCACTCGTAGTATGATGCTGAAGTACCCATCGAGCATCAACATCACCGGCATCATTCCGCAGATTTGCTACAGCAAGATTCTCATGTAGATACGCCTGCCCACATACAGACACACACATACTTCGTGCGGCGGGACTCCCGTCTTCGGTGAGCGGCGTAGGTTGTCGTCTGTCCGCAAGGTTTCTAGGGCGGTCTGCGTGGGATCTTGTTGAGCGCTTACGTGCAACCCCTCGTCTCCCCCCCCCCCCCGTGCACTCTCTACATGGTGATATCTCGGGAAATACGGGACCTTTACCTTTTTTTATATTTTATTAGGGCTTCATGCCGGGCCAGTCTTTTGTGAAATGGTATCATACGGTCCCCACTGTCAAAGCTCGACGAACACGGGTATTTGGAAGGACAGGACGTGGGAGGATGCGGTGCTGGTGGGTTAGAGCTGCTTGTTGCTGATACTTGGTCATCGGTAGAGAGACGTTTCGTCCTTTCAGGGATGATATTTTATATAAAAATGCAAATCGCCCTTCAGCGACACAGCTGTTCCGCCCGTGACAACAACCAGCGGGCATATCTAATTCCCACTAATCTTGTGAAACACAAAAAAAGAACCATGAAAGAAACAATTCTCAATACCGGGATCACAGATCACAGAGCTTGACATAATCTTAGATGTATTTGGTCGTTAGAGAGACTTTGGCCAATCCTTCACCTTTTACCCCCCCTTCGCCCTCCGAAGATGAACAGAAAAACCACCGTGGTGTAGAACGAAAAACGCTTTTCCAAGATCCCCCTTGAGCGATAAGAATACAAAATTAACCTAAATAGAGGTTAATAGGACTACTTAAGAATCGAGAGTAAGCTTAACGGAGCAGTGCTAGTACACCTTTAGGATTTGCATTCATAGGCTCCTGCGGCCTTAGTTGTGTAGTAATTGGGGCCTCTCCAAGTTGAGCCTCGTTGCGCCCCGAGGTACGAGTGATGTTCCACGTGCAGCAGACAAAGTTGACGGCATTGCATTGGAAGCCAAAGAGACTTGGAAGAGACATGAGCTGCGGATAGTGGTTGTACTAAGAAGCCAAGTTAGACATTAGATATATAACTAGAAGAAATGGGAGATCTTGGCTGAATTGATGGAGGGGAAACTTGGAACCTAAGGTTGATACTCGAGTACCGTTGAAAGTTTATGGGATTGAGTAATTCCGGATATTTGGAGCTTATGAGGAAAGGAAGGGAGAGGGTGGAAAGGAGGAAGGAAGGGGCAGAATGAAAGAATACCCCTAGATATATATCTATGATCAAAATTCCACCCATTCTGCCCGGGAAACTTCGCCCCCGGTCATCCTCCAGTCTGTGAATGGTAAAAGCGAAAAAGAGCCTTTGTGTATGCAAAGTATGATTGGCGCACAGGAGGTTGCGACCGCCCCCACATCCCGGAGTTGACAACCCATTTCTCGGCAGCAGTGAGACGACAGCAACTAGTATTTTTTTTCTTTTTCGGCAGTAGTGGACAAGAAGCAATTGGTCGGCATCGACCGCCCAGAACCCAACTCCAACCCGACAAAAAAACAATTACGAACGTGTCTGGGCAAGATGGTAGGAACCTCATGGCTAACACTACACTATATCGTAGTTTCTGATGTTTATTGTCCTTACGGTATTCACTTCGCTTCATTATTTCCTGTCTTTTTTTAATCTTTATTTTGTCAGAATACGCTTTTTAAATACGGTAACGTTAAAAATGTTAACCGAGTCCTCTACTTGCAAAGCATTACTCGAGTATTTGGATGATGAATGAGCTAACTTAGGATGCAACCAGCGGTGGAAGAAAATAGGAAAATATGGACGTGAAAGACTGCTGTGTGAAAAGTTTTAGAAGTGGAAAGAAGAAAAGAAAAAGAAAAAGAAAAAAATGGCCACAATCCCATGATTTCCATGACTACCCCACGGTACTGGTAGAGAACTCGTTACTCGGGAGTGCATGAAAGTGTTTTACATTTTGTAGCCCAGCTCAGCACAAAGTGACAGGGCTGGTTGGGTGTGGGCCATGCCAGACTTGTCCTATCACTTTGTGCCAAACGGTTCCACAAAATGTTGATCACTTTCGTGCACCCGAGTACAAAAGGAGCTCGACTAGCTGATCTTTTTAATATCCGGACACCTTGGGGCCAAGATGCATACAAATCTGCGCCAAGGTGTCCGAATACTTTTGAAATCGGCTGTACTGTACTCGAGTGGAAGGATATTTGGGGACCGATGACAAACACTCTCTCACAGATTGCTCGCGGAAATTCTAGCTGCTATCATCTGGCCGCCACCAAAACAATCCTTCACTGGATATCACTCGAATCCCTAATTAGGCTTAGTCCACATACGATTCGCGCCTCGTAATGGAGGTAGACACGACTTTTGTCAACCCCTTGGTAGTGGTCGTAATGGTCTCAGACACTACAATCAGGACAGCCAAATAAGTTACATAACACCCTCAAATTACACCTTCGCTCATGAATTGCCCCTGATCGGGTGAATCTTAGTGATCCAAAGCTACAAGCCAATCAATGGGGAGTGTGTATTTGGAGGGGTTGTGTATTTGGGTGTTCAGCGATCGTAGTGCTGCACTTGGCGATTCATAAAGTATTCGGATGCCTTGGCGCCAATACATACCGCAAATATCCGGGTCTTGGCGCCAAGGCATCCGAATACTTTATGAATCGTAGCCCTTATATGGGATCGGTGGAAGTAGTTTCCGTTTTTTTCTAACTCCCTCTAGACCAGAGTGCTATACGGGCACTGGGGGTGTAATGGTTAGGACAATGAATAGAGGGAGAACTATACGCCAAACACCTAGCGGCAATTATCAAATCTGCTTCCTCTTGATCAATGTCCCCTCGCTGTTATCTCTAGAGTGGGAGCTCCCTGGGTCATGCTCCTAGGCTAGCCTACGGATGGCTTGAAAGGACCACTTCGCCATAGGCCGACCACTATGTCCAACAACCGGTATGAGTTATTTTTCGGGAAGTCACCTTCCCACATGTCTTCCAGGAGCTAGTAGATTCAATAAATCGAGTGATAGAACAGAAGAAATTCCCTTTTAAGTTTCGAGACGAAGCGAAAGGTTCGGTGGCTGTCACTCTCTCCATGCACCCCCTGACCTTATCAGAGTGCGTTGCTCAACTGTGGGTGATGGCGATGAAGTATTAGATATCTCACATTGAAGGCATTTGTGCGGCATAATACATTTTCTGGTTGAATACGCTGGTAGTTCGAGTGCCCATAGGAGCTCTTCACAATAAATTTCTAAATTTTCTAGGTTACCTCCCTGGCTGTGATATCATAGAAAAATTGATAGGTTTAGGATTAGTTACTACATCATGCTAATCACTTGCTCGAAACACGGCATAGTGTACTGTACTCAAGCGCAAATCAAATACTCAAACATGCAGGCGCGACAATAATTGCTCCTGATCAACCATCATAATACCACTTTGTTAACCTTACCGCTGCATACTGCCACAACAACAGTGCAACACCAATTTTTTTTTTAGTATTTTTCCCCATATTTGTTTTGCCCTAAGGTTAAATATTTTTCTTATTTTATTCTAGTACTGGGTTGTGCTACTTTTCACTTCTTGATGATTGATGAGGACCAGGGGAGGCCGTTGTCACTAGCATTTCGAGTATTTGCGCCGGAGTAGCTTACTGGAGCTAGGAATCCACTGAAAAATTTGGGGGAACGAGAGGTTTGGTGAGAAGCATTACAACTTCGCTCCCTAACTTTATACTCGAGTAGTTTAAATGAAATTATTGAACACAACTTCACGATAGGATGGCGGTAAAAAATAATGGTTTAAGTGAATTAACTCTCAAATATTACCTCAAAATCTTCCTGCACGGCTGCTTCCCTAAGAGATTTCCCACACTCACCAAATTTTTCGTTGTGCCTATTGTCTATGGGGTACTGTGTGAGGCCTCCCGGGTAAGGTGTTGAGGGAGCGTCCTTCCTTATTGATTGCTATCGCACAGAATAGTCTTAAATACAGGACAGAGATCTATTGGCCACCTCATGAAAGACATCAATGTAACCAGCCGCCATATACCCATAGGCCATCCACATGCCCGACAGTACGTTATCATACCGTCCCCATATCCCGACTCTACGAGCGGGGGTATTTCGAAGGTCTGGACGTGGGCGGGATGCGGTACCGGTAAAGTGATTGTTGTTTGTCGCCGAGCCGATCCCTATTCTTCATCTGTCCAGGTATCAAAACGCAAAACCACCCTTCAGCCAACCAGCTTTTCCGCCCTCGACAGCAACAGCGGCACTCATATCTAATTCCAACCAATTGTATGATACGCAAAAAAAGGAACTATGGAAGAAACAATTTTCGGTATCAGGATCATTAGTATTCATCACGGGTCACGGAGCTTGACATAATCTTAGGTATATTCGGTCACTCGAGAGACTCCAGCTAATCCCCCACCCCTCGCCTCTCGAGGATAAATAGAAAAACAGCGTAGAACGAAAGGCCCTTTTCCAAGATTCCCCTTAACGCTAAACACATAAACTTAATCTGGACATAGGTTAATAGGGCTACTTAAGAATTGAGGGCAAGCTTAACGGAGAGGTACACCTCTAGGATTTGCATTCATAGGCTCCTGCGGCCTTGGTTGAGTAGTAATTGGGGTCTCTCCAGGTTGGACCTCGTTGCGCCCCGTGGTACGGGTGATGTTCCATGTGCAGCAGAAAAAGTTGACGGCATTGCATTGGAAGCCAAAGAGACTTGGAAAAGACATGAAGGCAGCTGCAGATAGTGGTTGTACTAAGAAGCCAAGTTAGATATTAGATATATAATCAGAAGAAATGGAAGATCTTGGCTGAATGGATGGAGGGAAAACTTGGAACTAACATAATGTCGTATACTCAAGTACTGTTGAATGTTGTAGGATTGGGGCTTTTGAGGAAGGGAAGGGAAAGAAGGAGGGGGCAGAGGGGAGGAGGGAGGAAGGGGCAGAATGAAAGAGTACCCCTAAATATATATCTATGATCAAAATCCCCTCAGCTTGCCCCGGCAATGTTAACTACCTATGGGAAGGTCTGCGGTCAAGGCAATTGCACTTATCAACCACGAATAGGTTAATGGTCATGCAATTGCACTTATCAACCACGAAACGTAGCTGCCTCACTTTGACAGTTGCACTTTTCGAGGGTTTTAACTTGAAAGTGCAACTTTCACGTGAGCAGTTGCACTTTTAAGCTCAAAATCGCACTTTCAGTGGGCACGAACCGTTTGCGAGTTAGCAATAACGACACAATGTTGGCAATGCAAGAGGATCGTCCCCGCCCCCACGTCCGAATGTAGACTAACCATTAAGGGAACAAATGACGGTATATCGATGAAAGTTCGGAGTTTAAGGCTGAAACTCTTGGCGAATATTTGAGAGGGAAGGAATCTCTACAGCAAGAAGTTTGTGTTATTGGGTAAAGTTATTCCTTGCCTTCTCCGGCGTTGTCTCGGGCATGGCTGCTAAGTATTTTGATTTCTAACTTGTAACTTTGGTTTATGCACGGGAGCGCCGTCACTCTAATAGCAGCAGCCTAGAGCCCGACTCCAACCTGACAAAAAAATTGCGAAAGTGTCAGGGCAAGATAGTAGGAATCTCATGGCTAATACTACACTATATCGTAGTTTCTGATGTTTATTATCCTTATTCACTTCGCTTCCTTATTTCATTGTCTTCTTTATTTTCATTCCCACTTTGTCAGAATACGCTTTTTAAATATGGTAATGTTAAGATGTTAATCGAATCGTTTACTTGTAGAGCATTACTCATGAAGGTTGAGAGCTAGGATGCAACCTGCGGTGGAGGAAATAGGAAAATATAGACCTGAATGCCTTTTCCTTGTGAAAAGTTTCAGAAGAAAAAAAAAGGAAAAAAGAAAAAGGAAAAAGTATGGCGTGCAATGATTGCCACGATTACCATGATTAGTACGGTGCTCGAGTACCCGAGTACGGGTACTAGAAGATCCACTTGTCATCTACAAGTCGTACTACTGCTGTATTCCAGGGTGGACAAAAGGAAGCCACCGCCATTCCAAGAGGGCAATTGAATGAGCACTAAGCTGTATTAGGAAATTGGAGCACTGCAGGTAAGTACTCGAGTACGATACCGGTATTCCTTGGTGGAAGCGAAAAGTAAGAGCCAGTAGCACAGCAATACTCTCGAGCGCTTTGTGTTACCGGACCTTGCGTCCCTGCACGCGCAACACAGATAAGCTCCAAAAGCGAGGGAGACAAAGTTTGTCCTCGGATAGCGAACTGGCTTCTGAGCGCTCATACTAAATTCGGGCTCTAGTGTGGGGTTTTTATCCCTGGCACGTGTGCTAAGTTATGATAGAGTTATAGCGACCGTACAGTATTGTGTCGTTACCGGTATTTCGATCGTGGTTGTCTCAGCGTGTAAGCGCAAGGAGCCCGCCAACCCTCTTTTGGGATGACCCCCCAGCCCTAGCGAAGTTTCCCCTCCGTCTTCCCTCTCCTTTCTACCTCCCTCTTACACCACCACCACCACCACCACCACCACCACCTTTCCTTGCGCCGCCTTTGAGAGTTTTACTTCTAGACCTCCTCCTCACGTACTACTGCTCTACTCATCATCGTTATCATCATATCCCACCAGCCTCGCACCACTCCCATCGGTATTCTTTTCTAGCTACCTGGGTCGCAAAGTACTGCGCCTGCCTGCTCTAATGTCAAAACACAAGCCTGCGTGTGAAGTACTGGCTCTCGTGATAGCGTTCATACCAGAAATTGCCCCGGTACAGTAAAATCTAGTGAAATACACTATTCCCGTCAGCCTTGTAATCTCCGGATTTAGTGACAAAAGCTCTTGAGAAGGATTGGTATTTTCCTAAGAGCATAAGATCAGTCCTTAGGGTGTGTTGGATCTCATTAACTAGTATTCGAAATTCTGTTAACTTGCTAACCTGGGCCTACCCTAGGCTCATAGGTTGAATCCCAGTGATAACCTCATAATGGATTTCACGAGATCTTGGGGTGCTTGCGGAAAGAGATAGGAGAAAGAAAATGAAAGCGGGTGTCAGGAAAAAGGATATCGATGGGCTCGGGCCACCGAAATCTCCAATCAAAACTCCGAAATCCTTCGTCTCACTTTCCGATCTTTAACCAAAGGCTGTACTCGGGGGGGTTCGTTAGCAATCGGGAAGCATGCCCCTTATATGGGATCGGCAGAAAAAGTCTCTGGTTCTTGCTGACCCCACAACCATGGTGCTGTGCGGGTAATGTGGGCGTGACAGTTAGGCCAACGAGCAAAGGGGGGATGATACGCCAGAAGCCCAGCGGCAATTATCAAATCTGCTCCCTCTGATCACTGTCCCCTGGTTGTTATCCCTAGGTAGGGAGATTCCTAGGGCATGCCTCCCTGACTAGTCTACGGATAGTTTAGAAGGACTACCTCGCATTTGGCCGACTCGCTGTGTCCAACAACCGCTATGGGTTATTTTTTTTTGGGAAGTCATCTTCCCACATGTCTTCTAGAAGCTAGATTCAATAAATCGAGCCATACTACAGAAGCAATTCCTTTTTAAGCTTTGAGATGAAACGAAAAGTTTGGCGGCTGTCACTCGCTCCATGGCCCCCCCTGGTCCTATCAGAGTGCATTGCTCAACCGTGAATGATGGCGATGAAGTACGGTCCGTAACGTACCTGACGGCACACTGAAAAATACGGCAACAGAGGATTTGGTGAGCAACACTGCAACTCCGCTCCCTAAATTTATAGTTTAAATGAAATTATTCAACGTGACCCACAATAAAATGGCGGTAAAAAATAATAGTTTAAGTAAATAGTTAAAAAAGAGTTATTTCGAAATCTTCCTGCATGGTTGCTTCTCTAAGATGTTTTCTCGCACTCACCAAATTTTTGGTTGTGCCTATTGTTCGGTGTCCGTCAGGTACGTGATCATACCGTCCCCACATCCCGGCTGTATGAACGGGGGTATTTCGAAGATCAGGGCGCGGGCAAGATGTTGTCCCGGTAAGGCGATAGTTACTTGTTGCCGATCCCTATTCGTCATCTGTCCAGGTATCGAAACGCAAAATCGCCCGTCAGGGAAACAGCTTTTCCGCCCGCGACAACAACCAGGGGGCACCCATATATAATTCCAACCGATTGTATGATACACAAAAAAAGGAACTATGGAAGAAACAATCCTCGGTATCAAGATCATTCGTGTTCATCGCAGGTCAGAGAGATTGACCTAATCTTAGATATACTCGGTCACTAGAAAGACTTTGGCTAATCCCCCACCCTTCACCCCCCCCTTGGCCTCGAAGATGGACAGAAGAACAGCGTTGAATGAAAAGCCCTCTTCCAAGATCCTCTTTAGCGCTAAACACATAAACTTAATCTAGATATAGGTTAATAGGGCTACTTAAGAATTGAGGGCAAGCTTAACGGAGAGGTACACTTTTAGGATTCGCATTCATAGGCTCCTGCGGCCTTGGTTGTGTAGTAATTGGGGCCTCTCCAAGTTGAACCTCGTTGCGCCCCGTGGTACGGGTGATGTGCCATGTGCAGCAGACAAAGTTGACGGCATTGCATTGGAAGCCAAAGAGACTTGGAAGAGACATGAAGGCAGCTGCGGATAGTGATTATACTAAGAAGCCAAGTTAGATATTAGAAGAAATGGAAAATCTTGGCTGAATGGATGGAGGGGAAAATTGGAACCTAATGTCGTATACTCAAGTAGCGTTGAAATTTTATGGGATTGGGTAATTTCGGATGTCTGGGGCTTATGAGGAATGGAAGGGAAAGAAGGAGAGGACGGAGAGGAGGAGGAAGGAAGGGGCAGAATAAAAGAATACTCCTAAATATATATCTATGGTCAAAATGCCATCAACTTTCCAAGGAGGGTTTCCCCCATAAGCTGTAGGTTAATTGGCTGAGAGTGTCAGTCAAAGGTGACCAACGAGGCCGCTACAAGAAAAGCACAGCTAACACCACAGAAAACTCAATCCGCCCCCATGTCCCAAAAGTAGACTAGCCGTAAATGGTGAGCAGCAAACCAGAAGTCAGTAGCTATGATAGGAGGATCTAGCAGTGCCATCGATAACCGACCTTCAACTACCGTGGCTCGGGCACTGCCACCATCTCGGACTGAGCTTCCCAAGTTCGGGTACCTTTGTGTTACCGCTCCCAAATACCCTTGCCCCCGAGTACTCGCACTCGGACCTGTCATATCCATAAGTATTGGGAAATTCGGTCGGTGGCCTTGGCGCCAAGTTTGCTGAATATTTCCCAATACTTTTGAATTTCGGCAGCGACTAGTACTAGTACCGGGGGTTGTGGGTAAGTCTGGCGAAGTCATTCTGATTAGTGTATATTATTTTCAACAAATCAGTGAACAGAGAAATTCCGCCTGGCAGCTCACACTCTTGAACCCTTTTGAGTAATATACGGTACAGTACTGGTTGCTAAAGTCGCCATCGCCCCGCTTCAACTTTACCTAACGCTCCCGCTTTGCTAAACCCGAGAACTCCACCATACAGACGGTCCTGATAGCGACACTCTGATGGCAGCTCGCTCACGACCCAATGATGACCGGGGTAGCGTAGGTAACGGCGCGAAGTCCAGGAGAAAAGCACGTAAGTGGTGGTTGTGGTATGTGTGATGTTCGATGTACAATACAGGAAGCTCTCTACTGATAGCTCAGACTTAAATACAGAAGAGAGCGCACAAACACACAAAACAGGAAAAACCCACATAACGGGAAAAGCCCACATAACGGGAAAAACCCACAAGCGGCAGTCACGACCCTAAACCGGTCGTACCCCAAACTAACTATCATACCCTAACAACTATGGGATTCCAGCTATCAGGTCCGACCCTCATTCTGCATGCTGTTTAGGGAAGTGTTAGAGTAGAAAGGTTAACTTATTGATAGTATGCTATCATAGTAAGGTTGGCTGTGGTGATAGCAGTGGCGCAATTTTTTTGAAACAAAGCGTGAAACAGAGTTCGATAGAATTTTTCCCACCCCCAAATTTGGACTCTTGGCAGTGAGGTATTGACTCCATCGCCTTACAAATTCAAACTAATGAGGAAGGCTTCGTCGTACTTTTATCCACACCCTAGTGCATGTATGGTGAAGGAACTTTGTAGCTATCATAGAACAGGAGGACATTCATTATCGCTTATTAGCCGTAGGTCTATTTGCCAAGACGGACCTTTTACAGTATAGGTTGATGTATTGGTAAATATTTATTAACAGCCGCCTTCAATGAGGTTAACATTAATTAACCTACCTCGGACATCCTCCTTGTAACCGGCCAAACTTTAAACCCCAATAGCTCTATGAAAACTTGAGATATTTCTATTTTCTCTCTATTAGTGTGTAGAGGATCACCCACTCTGTCACCTAATGGAACCATAATTCTCATCAGACTTATGGTTGAAGATAGACAATAATTTCTTAGCAAAAACACTCCGCCTACAGAGTTCCCTCACCATACTGGTACCAGGCATATGATAATGAGCCCCGAACGCGGGAATAAAAGTTTCGCATCTGAGCGCCCATACTAAATTCGGACTCTAATGTTAGGATTTTTATCCTGGCATGTGTGCTAAGTTGTGATAGGTAGCGACTGTAAGGTCCTCAGTAGGCACCAGTTCCGGTATTTCGATCGCAGTAGTCTCAGCGTGTGGGCGAAAGGAACCCGGTAATCCTGGTTTGGGAAGACCCCAGAGCCCTGGCGAAGCTTCCTCTCCCTCTCCCTCTTCTTTTCTATATCCCTCTTACACCACCACCACCATCACCACCCTTCCTTGCACCGCCTTTGGGAATTTTACCTCTAGACCTCCTCATCTACTACTGCTCTACTCATCATCATCAGCATCATCATTATCATCATAATAATAATAATAATCCCACCAATCTCGCACTACTACCCTCGACGCCCCTTTCTAGCTTCCTAGGTCACAAAGTACTCGTACTGCACCGGCTTACTCCGATGTCGACACACAAGCCTGTGTGTAAAGCACTGGCTCTTATGATAGCGTTCGTACCAGAAATTACCTCGGCAGCCCCGGTACAGTAAAATCTAGTGAAATACACTATCCCCCGTCAGCCCTGTAATCTCCGGATCCAGGGACAAAAGCTCTTGAGAAGGATTGGTAACTTCCCAAGAGCATAAGATCAACCCTTAGGGCGAGTTAGATCCCATTGACTAGTATTCACCATTCTGTTAACCTCCTAAACTAAATCTACACTAAACTCATAGGTTGAATCCAAGTGATAGCCTCATAATGGGTTTTACGAGATCTTAGGGTGCTTGCGGAAAGAGATAGGATAAAGAACAAGAAAGCAAGTGTCAGGAAAAAGGATATCGATGAGCTCAAGCCACCGAATCCTCCAATCAAAACTCCGAAATCCTTCGTCTCACTTTCCGATCTTTAACCGGAGGCTGTACTCGGGGGGGTCATTACCAATCGGAAAGCATGGCCCTTATATGGGATCGGCAGAAATAGTCTCCGGTTTTTGATAACCCCCCTCCGATCACACTGCTGTGAGGGTAATGTGGGCGTAACAGCTAGGACAACGAACAGAGGGGGGGTGATACGCCAGAGGCCTAGCGGCAATTATCAAATCCGCTCCCTCTTGATCATTGTCCCCTCTTTGTTGTCCCTAGATAAGGAGCTTGGCAGGGGCGTGTCTCCTAGACTAGTCCCCGGGTAGTTGGGAAGGACCACCTCGTATTTGGCCGACTGGCCATGTCCAACAACCGCTATGGGTTATTTTTTTGAGAATTCATTTTCCCACATGTCCTCTAGAAGCTGGATTCAATAAATCGAGTGATACTACAGAAGAAATCCCCTTTTTAAGTTTTAAGACGAAGCGAAAGGTTTGGCGGCTGTCATCCGCTCCATGCACCCTTGACCCTATCAGAGTGCGTTGCTCAACTGTAAATGATGGCGATGAAATACTACATATCTCACACCTAAGGCGTTCGGGCGGCATGATGCATTTTCTAATCTACAATACACTAGTAGTTCGAGTGCCCATAGGAGCTCTCTACAATAAATCTTTAAATTCCCCCGAAGGTTACCTCTTTTGCTAGAAAAGTTGATAGGTCTAGGGTTGGTTGCTATTTATACATCATGCTAATCACTTGCTCGAAACACGGCATATTGTACTCGGGTGCAAATCAAATACTCGAACATGCGGGAGCGACAACAATTGCTCCTGATCAACCATCATACTACCACTTTGTTAACCTCACGGCTGCCTACTGCCACAACAACTAAAGTTACAGTGCAACACCAACTTCCCTTAGTATTTTTCCCCATATTTGTTTTGCCCTAAGGTTAAATATTTTTCTTATTTTATTCTAGTACTGGATTGTGCTACTTTTCACTTGTTGATCATTGATGATGAGGGCGATTGTTGACGAGGGGCGTTGTCACCAGCATTTCGAGTATTTGATATGTGCCGGTGTAGCATACTAGAACTAGTACTTGGAATCCACCGAAAAGTTCGGGGGAACGAGAGGTTTGGTGAGCAACACTACAACTTCGCTCCCTAACTTTATAGTTTAAATGAAATTATTGAACACAACTTCACGGTGAAATGGCTGTACAAATAATGATTTAAATGAATTAACTTTCAAATAGTTAAAAAGAGTTACCTCAAAATCTTCCTGCATGGTTGCTTCTCTAAAATGTTTCCCACACTCACCAAATTTTTCTTTGCGCCTATTTTTCGGTGGCCGTCAGGTACGTTATCATACGGTCCCCACACCCCGGCTCTACGAACGGGGGTATTCCGAAGATCCGGACGTGGGAGAGATGTGGTATCGGTAAGGTGATTGTTGCTTGCTGCCGAGCCGATCCCTACTCGTCATCTGTCCAGGTATCAAAGTGTTATACAAAATCACCCTTCAGCGAAACAGCTTTTCCGCCCGCGACAACAACAGCAGGCACCCATATCTAATTCCAACCAATTGAATGATACACAAAAGAAAAGAACTATGGAAGAAACAATCCTCGATATCAGGATCATTCGCGTTCATCACAGGTCACAGAACTTGACATAATCTTAGATATATTCGCTCACTAGAGAGACTTTGGCTAATCCCCCACCCTTCGCCCCCCCCTTGGCCCCGAAGATGAACAGAAAAACAGCGTAGAACGAAAAGTCCTTTCCCAAGATCCCTTTTAGCGCAAAACATATAAACTTAATCTGGATATAGGTTAATAGGGCTACTTAAGAATTGAGAGTAAGCTTAACGGAGAGGTACACCTTTAGGATTTGCATTCATAGGCTCCTGCGGCCTTGGTTGTGTAGTAATTGGGGCCTCTCCAAGTTGGACCTCGTTGCGCCCCGAGGTACGAGTGATGTGCCATGTGCAGCAGAAAAAGTTGACGGCATTGCATTGGAAGCCAAAGAGACTTGGAAGAGACATGAGAGCAGCTGCGGATAGTGGTTGTGCTAAGAAGCCAAGTTAGATATTAGATATATAACTAGAAGAAATGGAAAACCTTGACTAAATGGATGGAGGGAAAACTTGGAACCTAATATTGTATACTCGAGTACCGTTGAAAGTTTAATGGGATTGGGTGATTTCAGGTGTTTGGGGCTTATGAGGAAAGGGAGGGAGAGAAGGAGAGGACGGAGAGGAGGAGGAAGGAAGGGGCAGGATGAAAGAATACCCCTAAATATATATCCATCATGATGATCAAAATTCCATTTAATTGCCCTCGGAAGTTAAATGTCGCCGTCATGTCAGACAGTACAGTTGGCCACCACAAGCAATGCCGACACAGAATCCTCCAAACCACGGAACAAAAGTCCAGGTAGGCAACATGGCGCCCCCACGTCCCGACCAGCCAGTGACAGAGATAGCAACGGGATGAGAAGCGACAGGGAGGGCGGCAGCCGAGGGGGGTTGCCAAAGCCCAAATGCGTGCTGAAAAATTATTCGTAAAGTGTCTGGGCGCGTCCCGAAAGTAGACTAGCTTCCAAGGTGTTGGTCACAAGTTTCCAAAGTTTGTTGGAAAGGAAGGGAGGCTGGACTGGGCAGTTGCGAAAATGCCCGGGTAAGATGGTAGGGATCTCTTGGCTAATAGCTAATACTACGGTACACTATCGTAGTTTCTGTTTATCCTTATTCACTTCGCTTTATTATTTCCCGCCTTTTGTATTTTTATATTCATTTTGCCAGAATACGTTTTTTAAATACCGTAATGTTAACCAAATCGTCTACTTGCAGAGTATTCGAGTATTTAGATGAGGGATGAGGGCAACCTGCGGTGGAAGAAAGTAGGGAAAATGTGGACTTGAAAGCCTTTTCTGTGTGAAAAGTTTAGAAGAAAAGAAAAAGAAAAAGGTGGCCATGATTTCCATGATTTCCATGACTCCCGCACGGTACTGGTGTAGTACCAGAGCTCTACCGGTCGTACCGGTCTCACACACTGGTGGTTCACGAGTACGAGCATACTCCGGGGCAGACAGTTTGGTAACATAAAAAAAGTGGGGACCGGTACATAACACGGGTTTGCTCTAAGGTCTGGCACTCGCTTGAGGACTGGCACTCGCCCAGCACTTGCCCCAGCACTGGCCCCGGCTCCAGTACGGTACTGTACTTGCTCCACCAATGCGCTCGAGTGCCTTTGTGCTACCAGACCCCAAATACCCTTGCGCCCGAGTAACGTATCGGGCGTAATTATCCTCGAACGCGGGGGATAAAAGTTGCTCATCTGAGCTCCCATACTGAATTCGGACTCCGTGTTGGGATTTTTATCTCTGGCACGTTCGCCAAGTTGTGATAGGTAGCGACCGTACGGTAATACCAGTACCGGTATTTCGATCGCAGTGGTCTCAGCGTGTAGGCGAAAGGAACCCGGTAATCCCGGTTTGGGAACCCACAGCCCTGGCGAAGCTTCCTCTCCCTCTTCTTTTCTACATCCCTCTTACACCACCACCACCACCACCACCACCACCATCACCACCACCATCACTACCCTTCCTTGCACCGCCTTTGGGAATTTTACTTCTGGACCTCCTCCTCGTTATCATCACAATCATCTTCCCACCAGTCTCGCACCACTACCATCGGCATTCTTTTCTAGTTGCCTAGGTCACAAAGTACTACACCTGCTTACTCCGATGTCGACACACAAGCCCGCATCCGAAGCACTTGCTCTTATGATAGCCTTTGTACCAGAAATTGCCTCGGCAGCCCCGGTACCGAAGAATCTAGTGGGGTACACTGTTCCCCGTCAGCCTTGTAATCTCCGGATTTAGGGACAAAAGCTCTTGAGAAGGATTGGTCTTTTCTTGAGAGCATAAGATCAGCCCTTAGGGCGTGTTGAATCTCATTAACTGGTATTCGCAATTCCGTTAACTTGCTAAACTAGACCTACCCCAGGCCCATAGGTTGAATCCCAGTCACAACCTCATAACGGATCTCACGAGATCTTGGGGTGCTTGTGGAAAGAGATGGGAGAAGGAAAAGAAAGCAGGTGTCAGGAAAAAGGACATCGATGATCTCGAGCCATCGAACCCTCCAATCAAGACTCCGAAATCTTTCAGCTCACTTTCAGATCTTTAACCGAAGGCTGTGCTCGGGGGGGGGTCGTTAGTAATCTGAAAGCATGGCCCTTATTGATGGAGGTGCTATCAATCGTGTGCTCGTGTGTTGACGGGAGGGGAGGTTCTTGCGTGTATTCTCTATGGAGGTTGCTGGCTACAGTTCACCTTAAGTAGTGGGAACTCTGCTCGTACATGTGATAGCCCTATGTCTCCGCATATGCCCTATACATCCATCCATGCCCCAGAACGTTCGCTTGTCCACACTTCAGTGTTCCTCCATACCATGGAGCGCTTCCCTTTGCCTGCGCTCCTCTCTTTTCCTAATACAACATTCCACTACCGGGGTTATCATACCATCACTCATATGGGATCGGCAGAAATAGTTTCCGGTTTTTATTAATCCCCCTTCGACCATAGTTTTATACGGGTAATATAGGCATAACAGTTAAGACAACCAACAGAGGGGGGACAATACACCAGAAGCCTAGCGGCAATTATCAAATCTACTCGGAGTCCCTCTTGATCATTGTCCTCCTCGTTGTTATCCCGAGGTAGGGAGCTTCCTGGGGTGTGTCTCCTAGACTAGCCTACGGGTAGTTGGAAAAGACCACTTCGCATTAGGCCGACTTGCTATGTCCAACAACAGCTATGGGTTATTTTTCGGGAAGTCATTTTCCCACATGTTTTCTAGAAGCTGGATTCAATAAATCGAGTGATACCACAGAAGCAATCCCCTTTTAAGTTTTAAGATGAAGCGGATTTAATGGCTGTGTCACTCGCCCCATGCACCCCTAACCCTGCCAGATTGCGTTGCTCAACAATGAATGGTGGCGATGAATACTACGTATTTCATACTGAAGGCGTTTGGGCGGTATAATACATTTTCTAGTCTATGATACGCTGGCAGTTCGAGTGCTCATAGGCAATAAATCTCTAAATTTTCTCGAAGGTTACCTCCCTTGCTAGAAAAGTTGATAGGTTTAGGGTTAGTTACAGTACTACCTAATGCTAATCACTTGCTCCAAACACGGCATAGTGTACTCGGGTGCAAGGGTATTTGGGGCCCGGTAACACAAGAGCTTCCATCCCGGTCAAGAATGCCCCCTTTACCTGGACCACAACAAGCATACCAGTATTGTGCCTGTCCTACACACCTCACCATATGCAAACCTCTCTCATTATGCAGCAAAAAGGAACTCGTGAGCAAAATCCAGAAGGTGTACGCCATCGGGAAACTACACGCGACGAAAGGCTCAAGATTATCACACTTCGTGATACCGCCGGCTGGAATTGGACCAAAATTAGTAAGCACGTAAATATTGGTCGACGAACCTGCCAGAAAGTAAGTTTATCTCTGTTCTTTAATCTAATTATGTTAATACTAAAGAATTTATACTAGATTTAGAAACGGGCGAAGGAAAGTGGTACTCCGTCGAATGCTCGCCGTTCAGGCCGGCCTCCAATCTTTGATGAAGAAGAGAAGTGAAGATTGGAGGCCTTTGTGACGCGTGATGCTCGTACTCAACGCCTCAGTTGGGAGGGAGTGTGTTTGGAAATGGGGTATGCTTGTAGCCCAAGGACTGTGAGAAGCGTTATGGAGTCCTTGGGATACCATCGACGAGTACCCAGGAGAAAATTCACTGTTCGTCCCGCGAATCGCCCTATCCGTGTTGCCTGGTGTCGTGAGCGTCTGAATTGGGATTTCGAGGATTGGTTAAGGGTCCTATGGACAGATGAGTCGCCTTTTTCAACTGCCGGCTTTGCAAACAGACCTTGGGTAACCCGGAAGGCCAGCGAAGAATACCACGCCGATTGTATTGACCAAACCTACCAGTCAGGGAGAGAATCATGAATGGTTTGGGGAGGATTCTGTGGGACGATGAGGTCAAAGCTAGTCCTTATACCGGGGAAGGCAAAGGTGGATTCGGCTGAATATGTTAAAACAATTATGTATCCACACCTTGTGCCTTTCTGGCAGCGTTGTTGTGAGAGCTACGGATGGGTAGCAGTTATTGAAGATGGCGCACCAGGCCATAAGGGTTTTGCTAATCGATATAGGACTCTTAATGGGGTGGAGGCAATACGCTGGCCAGCTCAATCTCCAGATCTGAATTTGATCGAGGCTTTATGGCTTGATATGGAGAATGAATTGGGGGAGACCTGGGGGAGAATTGGGGATATGCGAACTTTGGAAACGGCACTAAATATTGTTTGGAATTCTATTCCGAATGAAAGACTTGAGGCCTTGATTCGCACTATGCCTCAGCGCTTACAAGCAGTAATTGATGCCGATGGGGGACCTACTCGATATTGACTTGTAGTTTTTTTTATTTTGTATATAGTATTTACATCTTCCTGGCATCTTCATTGGTTATCACTCATAGCGGATCTCCTTTTGGAAGTGGGCCCGACTTTTTGCCGACACCAAAATCCCCTCACCATATATCACTCGAATTTCCTATTCTGGTTTGGTTTACATACAGCGGATCTGTCTCTTTTGGGAAGTGGGCCCGACTTTTGTCTACCCCCGAGTACTCGGGCGCAAATTAAATTATGTACTCGAAATGCTAGTGACAACAGCTGCCCCTCGTGGACAATCGTCATCACCAATCAGCAGCAAGTGAAAAGTAGCACAACCCAGTACTAGAGTAAAATAAGAAAAATATTTAACCTTTGGGCAAAACAAACATGGGGAAAAAAATACTAAAAAAATATGGTGTTGTACTGCAGTTGCTGTGGCAGTAGGCAGTGGTGAGGTTAACAAAGTGGTACTTGTCCCAGGCCATAAGTACCCGAAAATGAAGGGGGATCATTTGTATGGGGGCACAGACACGCACGGATGTTTTGCCATATATTTCTTTAATCCCTGTTTTCGGGTACTTATGGCCTGGGACAAGTAGTACGATGGTTGATTACAGTAGGAGGGATCGTTGCCGCACCAGCATGTTCGAGTATCTAATTTGCACCCGAGTAGCATACCGGTATGATGCTAGGAACCCTATCGAAAAATTCGGGGGAACGAGAAGTTTGGTGGAGATCAGCGAAAGGATGGTAGACGGTTGAAAGCCTGTTGTAATACATAGCGTATCATATATATCTGACAAAGAAAAATTTGGTGAGCAACACTACAACTTCGCTCCCTAACTTTATAGTTTAAAATTTAATAAAATTATTCAACGAGACCCACAATAAAATGGCGGTGAAGAGTATTATTTAAGTGAATTAACTATCAAATAGTTAAAAAGAGTTACCCCAAAACCCCCCGCATGGCTGCTCCCCCAAGACGTTTCCCACGCCAAATCCCTCGTCGTGCCTATTTTTCGGTGCCCATCAGGTACGTTGTCATACGGTCCCCACATCCCGGCTCTACGAACGGGGGTATTTCGAAGATCCGGACGTGGGCGGGATGTGGTATCGGTAAGGCGATTGTTGCTTGCTGCCTAGTCAATTCCTACTCGTCAGCTGTCCAGGTATCAAAACACAAAATCACCCGTCAGCGAAACAGCTTTTCCACTCGCGACAACAACAGCGGGGACGCATATTAAATTCCAACCAATTGTATGATACACACAAAAAAGGAACTATGGAAGAAACGATCCCCGGTGGCAGGACTATTGGTATTCATCACAGGTCACGGAGCCTGACATAATCTTAGATATATTCGATCACTAGAGAGACTTTAGCCAATCCCCCACCCTTCGCCCCTCCCTTCGCCTCCCGAAGATAAACAGGAAAACAGCGTTGAACGAAAAGCCCTCTTCCAAGATCCCCTTTAGCGCTAAACACATAAACTTAATCTGGATATAGGTTAATAGGGCTACTTAAGAATTGAGGGTCAGCTTAAGGGAGAGGCACACCTTTGGGATTTGCATTCATAGGCTCCTGCGGCCTTGGTTGTGTAGTAATTGGGGCCTCTCCAAGTTGAACCTCGTTGCGCCCCGAGGTACGAGTGATGTACCATGTGCAGCAGACGAGGTTGACGGCATTGCATTGGAAGCCAAAGAGACTTGGAAAAGACATGAAAGTAGTTGCGGATAATAGTTGTACTAAGAAGACAAGTTAGATATTAGATATATAACTAGAAGAAATGGAAGATCTTAGCTGAATGGGTGGGGGGAAAACTTAGAACTAACCCAACGTTGTACACTTAAACACTGTTGAAAATTTGTAGGATTGGGTGATTCCGGATGCTTGGGGCTTATGAGGAAAGGGAGGGAAAGAAGGAGAGGACAGAGAGTAGAAGGAAGGAAGGGGCAGAATGAAAGAGTGCCCCTAAATATATATCTATGATATGATCAAAATCCCCTCAGCTTGCCCTGGTAATGTCACCTATGGGGAGGTCTACGGGCTAGATAATTGCACTTTATTCGAGCCACGAACAGTTGCACCCTATCACCTACGAAAATTTGTACATTACCTACGAAAAGTTGCACGTTGCACGTATCAGCAACTGCCGAAAGACCTAAACAAGGTCGACAAAACATGGTCAATGCATGAGGCTGTCTCTGCCCCCACGTCCCGAATGTAGACTAACCGTTAAGGGAACAAATGACGGTAACTGAATGAAAGTTAGGAGTTAGAGGCTGGAACTCTTAGCGGATATAGTGTCATCCCTTCCTCGGCATTGTTCTCGCGGCATGGCTGACAAGTCTTCTGATTTCTAACTTCTAACTTTGATTTATGCAAGGGGGTGCCGCCACCCTAATGGCAGCAGCCGAAAGTGTCTGGGCAATATAGTATGAATCCCATGGGTAATACTACACTATATCGTAGTTTCTGACGTTTATTACCCTTATTCACTTCGCTTCCTTATTTTCTGTCCTCTTTACCCTCACCCCCACTTTGTCAGAATAAGCTTTTTAAATATGGTAATGTTAAGATGTTAGCCGGATCGTTTGCTTGCAGAGCATTACTCGTGAAGGATGAGGGCTAGGATGCAACTTGCGGTGGAAGAAATAGGAAAATATAGACCTGAATGCTTTTTCCTTGTGAAAAGTTTTAGAAGAAGAAAAGTATGGCGTGCAATGATTGCCACGATTACCATGATTGCCATGACTACGCACGGTACTACTGTAGAAGATCCACTTGTCATCTACCAGTCGTACCGTTGTATTCCAGGGAGACAGAAGGATGATGGAGTGCAGCTCCCCTTAGAAAAGAAAAGAAAAAGCTCTCAAAATATATAGGTACGACTGTTAAGAGATATGTAACAAAGAAAAAGGGTTCATTCAAGAGGGGGAAGGAGAAGAGAAGAGAAGATGATAATCGCTCTGGGGCCACGAAGGTGAAGCAATTGAATGGGCACAAGCTGTATTTGGTGGCAGTGAAAAGTAAGAACCAGTAACACAGCAATACACTTGAGTGCTTTTGTGTTACCGGACCCCAAATACCCTTGAGCCCCGGCACGCGCACCAGAAATAATGAACCCCGAAAGCGGGGGAGACAAAGTTTGTCCTCGGATAGCTGATTATCTGAAAGCTCATACTAAATTCGGGCTCTAGTGTTAGGGTTTATCGCTAGCACGTGTGCTAAGTTATGACAAGGTCGCAGCGACGGTGCTATGCCGTTACCGGTATGATATTTCGATCGTGGTTTCAGCGTGTGAGCGCAAGGAGCCCGCCAACCCTCGTTTGGGATGACCCCCCTCCCCTTGCGAAGTTTTCTCTCCCTCTTCCCCTTCCTTTCTACCTCCCTCTTACACCACCACCACCTTTCCTTGTACCGCCTTTGGGGAATTTTACTTCCGGACCTCCTCCTCCTCCTCACCTACTACTACTGCTCTACTCATCGTCGTTATCATCACAATCACCACCATCCCACCAGTCTCGCACCACTACCATCGGCATTCTTTTCTAGCTGCCTAGGTCATAAAGTACTGCGCCTGCTTACTCCGATGTCAACACACAAGCCCGCGTGTGAAGCACTGGCTCTTGTGATATCGTTCCTACCAGAAATTGCCTCAACAACCCCGGTACCGTATAATCTGGTGAAATACACTATTTCCCGTCAGCCTTGTAATCTCCGGATTTAGGGACAAAGGCTCTCGAGAAGGATTAGTAGTTTTTTAAGAGCACAGGATCAGCCCTTAGAGTGTGTTGGATCTCATCAACTGTATTTCGCAATTCTGTTGCTAAACTAGACCTGCCCTATGTTCATCGGTCGACTCCCAACGATAGCTTCATAATGGATTTCACAAGACCTTACGGTGCTTGCGGAAAGAGATAGGAGAAAGAAAAAGAAAGCAGGTGTCAGGAAAAAGGATATCGGTGAGCTCAAGCCACCGAACCCTCTAATCAAAACTCTGAAATTCTTCGTCTCACTTTCCGATTTCTAACCGGAGGCTCTGCTTAGGGGGGTCGATATCAATCGGAAAGCATGGCCCTTATATGGGATCGCCAGAAATAGTTTCCAGTTTTTGCTACCCCCCCGAACCATAGTGCTATGCGGGTAATGTGGGCGTGACAGCTAGGACAACGAACAGAGGGGGGACGATCCGCCAGAAGCCTAGCGGGGATTATCAAATCCGCTCCCTCTTGATCATTGTCCCCTCGTTGTTATCCCTGGTAGGGAGCTTCCTGGGGCGTGTCTCCTAGACTAGCCCACGGATAGTTGAGAAGGACCACTTCGTATTTGGTCGACTCGCTATGTCCAACACCCGCTATGGGTTATTTTTTGGGAAGCCATTTTCCCACATGCCCTCTAGAAGCTAGATTCAATAAATCGAGCCATAGTACAGAAGCAATTCCCTTTTAAGTTTCGAGACGAAGCGAAAAGTTTGGCGGCTGCCACTCGCTCCATGCACCCCTGACCCTATCAGAGTGCGTTGCCCAACTGTGAATGATGGCGATGAAGTATTAGGTATCCCACATTGAAGGAATTTGGGCGGCATAATACATTCTCTAGTCTATAATACGCTGGTAGTTCTAGTGCCCATAGGAGCTCTTCACAATAAATCTCCTAAATTTTCTAGAAAGTTAGCTTCCATGCCAGAGAAATTGATAGGTTTAAGGTTAGTTACTACATCACGCTAACCACTTGCTCGAAACACGGCATAGTGTACTAGTACTCGGGCGCAAATCAAATACTCGAAAATGCGGGCGCGACAACAATCGTTCCCGACAGTGCTTGCCATGGGCCGGTGCGGGCCTTGGACCACAAAAGCCCGTGGGCTTCATGGTGGCCCATGTGGCCCGTAGGCTTTTATCCTTTCATAAATTTTCGCCCTAAGGGAAAAAAACAATGAATATTAGCTGAGGAGCAAGGGTTTTTGTCTACCAACATGTATCCAAATCCAATCTGACCGCATGAATAATATTATACGGTTCCGGCCGTCTGTATGGTTCATGCCATTCAAAACGTACACGAGGCTTTAAAATTAGTGTTACATGTGGCTATGCTAGTTTTAATGCCAAGCCAAATATTGAACCTGTATTTGAGGTAAAGGGTTTGAATAACAATA
>Ga0307517_10000995_pt1 | contig 48007 bp, 60 predicted proteins | sample 23_EM_MG_FD_194515 | JGI IMG/M metagenome (GOLD analysis project Ga0307517, IMG submission 194515) | Populus trichocarpa ectomycorrhiza microbial communities from riparian zone in the Pacific Northwest, United States - 23_EM | ecosystem: Host-associated > Plants > Roots > Unclassified | place... | reverse complement strand
GGTATGCACGCACGTTGCAAGCCAATTTACCAGCCTCTGAAAAAAATGCATGAACTTCCTTCCTACGCAATTCGGGAACTGCGCTCACCGGGCCGGAAACTGTTAAAACGATGTTCAACAAGGAAATGCCTGTCGGAATAGTGGGTTCAACGTGTTTTTGTGAACCACCGGAGAAGCGTAGTACCAATGCAGTAGAGATAGAACAGAAACCCTGGAACAACTAGCCTAGTGAGGAGCCGATCATGAGAAACAAATTATCACGAACCATCCCGGTATAAGGTGACAACAAAGTCTGAATGTGACCGGCGTACTGCGGAGCAGCATTAGTTGTGCTCCAGAGTCTGCCAGAACCGGATACGCACAATGGGACAGCGCCTTTATGAAAGTCATCACGACTATCACTGGATGGATGTAAGTGATATTACGCTTGATCACAATATCAAGAGACCCCACTCGTTTCGCAGATCAAAAGTGAGAGGTACGCCAGGAATATTATAGTGCTTGCTTCAGAAAAGTAACAGCCCATACCACCGTTGGGTGGATCTGTCCCTACATTTTTGAAAGTCGGTCAAATAATTTGCAGAGAAGCAAGCCGCGGGAAGGTCCGGAGTCCATACACGTGATAGATCGTAGTTCCATCTCCGTGGAGACAATGCCTAGGGCAGATACGAGCTAGAACGGGGGAACGAGATAATGAGATAGACGATCCCACAAGTTTGGAAGGAAGTACGAACGGTCCCTGTTGCAAGGAGAATGTAAAGCACCCTGCGACTTCGATCCCATATGGCGTATGTTCGGAGCATTAGTATGAACTCCGAAGTCAACAATCCCAATACGATAAACCCTGTAGTGAAGGAAGCGGATGAGTGTCCAGAATCCGAAGCAATATCCCCCTAAGGAATTACATGTGAGAACGGCTGTTAGTTTCCCGCACGTCTATCGTTTGTGTGAGCAGCTGGTTCGCGACGGTCACCCGGAAAAAGCATAAACCTGGGGACTGGGAAAGTAGAACCGGACTATTGCGCGTGTTAGGGTGGGGTTGACGAGCACACACTGCTGACTCACTGGAGAGGGATATGGTGCTAGCAATGAAGGGGGAGTATCTGTTGAACACGAACAGGATGGTTCCAAGCCCCCATCGGCGCTTCCACACCAGCTCGACCTGGCGTGGGTGAGACGGGAGACGGAGGACAGACGGAAGCGGACAAACCTCTCGTTGGAACGTGAGCGCGTAATCGTAAACCTGTCAACGAAATTGAATCAGCGACGTCGCCGGCTGACAGGTGACGTGCGGCACCAGTAGCGTCACACAAGCGGTGAGTAGAACGCCAAGAGCGTCACGGTGAGTGGCCATGTAGGTGTGCAAACGGTGCCCTCTGGCGAAGAAAGGGAACCTAGATCTTCAGCGCAGTCGCCTTCACCGTCGCCGATGGCATAGGTCCTCAAGGGAGCAGACACTGACCACCCGGGAGCCGAAGGGTTCTTCCCCGCGTGGGCCGACGCCAATCACCGCCCGACCCGAGGTCCGGCATCACGAGAACGGACATCCCTTTGGGAGCCTTTGCCAATGGTTCATGCCCTCGAAAGCAGCCCAACCATGTTTGAAAGTGTTCAAAAGTGCCACAAAGTCACCGGGACATGGGTCTGGATCCTGCATTTGTGCCGCACAGTTCTTCATTAAGCTTGACACTCGACTTTGATCGCCTTTCCCACTTTGTGCAAAAAACTGTTTTCGTGATGGGGGACCTGGGGACCGTCTTCCCGGACGCAAGATCCGTGGACCAAGCGTGGGAACAAATGACGTAGGCTGAACCTCCCCCGACTACTTCTTCCGGCCGGTCAGGTCAAAAAAATATCCCTTGGTCGTTTCTTCTCCTACGTCCAGAGACCCTCCTGATATGTCCCAACCAACCCGCGATGTCCGCAACCCGCTGTTGTTCGAGTGCGCATGGGAGGTCGCCAACAAAGTAGGCGGAATCTACACCGTCATCAAGACAAAGATCCCCGTCACGGTCTCGGAATATGGGGACAGATACTGCCTCATCGGTCCTCTCTCTTACAAGTCCGCGCCGATGGAGGTCGAGCCGGAGGAACCAGCGGACCCTTTCCTACGCGAGACCATCGAGGCCATGCGCGCTAAAGGTGTGATCTTACTCTATGGGAGATGGTTGGTCGAAGGCGCCCCAAAGGTCCTCCTGTTCGACACCGGCAGCCAGTACTCTAGGTTGGATGAATGGAAGGGCGACCTCTGGAACCTTGCTGGCATCCCAACCCCCCCCAACGACCATGAGACCAACGAGGCGATCGTCTTCGGCTACATCGTCGCCTGGTTCCTGGGAGAAGTGAGTCGCACCCGCCGTCTCTTTTTGGTACCGTGCTGATCTCCGCTTCTGTGCAGTACGTCTCTAGACAGCTCACCAGGGCCGTAATTGCCCACTTCCACGAATGGCAGGTTGGCGTGGCGATATCTCTCTGCAGGAAACGTCACATTGATGTCACCACCGTTTTCACCACGCACGCGACGCTTCTGGGCCGCTATCTCTGTGCGGGGAGTGTTGACTTTTATAACAATCTTCAATACTTTGACGTCGATCACGAGGCGGGCAAACGCGGTATTTACCACAGATACTGCATTGAACGGTCTTCGGCCCACTGCGCCGATGTGTTCACAACCGTCTCCCATATCACCGCTTACGAGTCAGAACATTTATTGAAACGCAAGCCGGACGGCGTGCTTCCCAACGGTTTGAACGTCGTCAAATTCCAGGCGATGCACGAATTCCAGAACCTTCACGCTACTGCAAAGGCGAAGATCAACGAATTCGTCCGTGGACATTTCTATGGACATTACAACTTCGACCTGGAAAACACCCTTTATGTGAGTCCTCCCCCGCCATATTCCTGATCGCACCCTGATATACCCCACCTGCCCAGATGTTTACTGCAGGCCGATACGAATATCGCAATAAGGGGGTGGACATGTTCGTTGAGTCGATGGCTCGTCCGTACCACTCAACTTCCACATCTTCCTGCTTTCTCATGCCCGCTTAGGCTTGAACTACCGTTTACTGAAATCTCAAACAAACATCTCTGTGGTCGCATTCATCATCATGCCGGCCCCCACCCATTCATACACCGTCGATGCCCTGAAAGGTCAAGCTGTGACAAAACAGCTTCGAGACACAGTAACAGAGATCCAGAACAGAGTTGGTGCTAGGCTTTTCGACCACGCCATCCGTTCCAACGGGTTCGTAGATCCCTCGCTCCCATCCGACCACGACTTATCTTCTCACAGAGAACACGGCACACTGCCGAGTCCAGACAAACTCCTGACTGAAGAAGACAACGTTCTTTTGAAGCGTCGTATCTTGGCTCTGAAAAGGAACACTCTTCCGCCAGTCACTACGCACAATATGGCTGATGATCACAATGATCCTATTCTCAGCCATATCCGAAGGGTGCAGCTTTTCAATAACCATAACGATCGCGTGAAGATTGTGTTCCACCCCGATTTCCTGAACGCAAACAATCCTATCCTCGGTCTTGATTACGAAGAATTTGTTCGCGGCTGTCATCTGGGGGTTTTCCCCAGCTACTACGAACCGTGGGGTTACACCCCGGCAGAATGCACAGTGGTAAGTACTTTCCATATCTCGGCGTTGGAACCTCAATCAATGTTCCCAACAGATGGGTATCCCCTCTGTAACTACCAACCTTTCCGGATTTGGGTGTTTCATGCAAGATTTGATCGAACGGCCTCAAGATGAAGGGTGCTACGTTGTCGACCGTCGTACCCAATCCGTCGAAGAATCAGTTAACCAACTGACGGATCATCTCTTTACCTTTTGCAACAAAACCAGGAGGCAGAGAATCAACCAACGCAATCGAGTAGAACGGTTGAGTCCACTATTGGACTGGAAGAACCTCGGAATTGAATATTCCAAAGCAAGGCAACTGGCGATTCGGCGGGCTTATCCGGATGCATTCTACGGACTTGACGGTGCTAGCGGTGTGGAGGAAGAGTGGGAATTTGGAGGGTCCAGCCTGGGTCTCGGTGCGGAGCGTATGGGATTGCCTAGCGTGCCCGCCAGCCCGCGGTTCAGGGGTACCGCCACTCCCGGTGACATTGGCACTCTGACAGATGAGGTGAGTGGAGATCCCTGCTCCAAACCCGGTCATAACCAGTATTATATAGATGCAGGCACTTGTCACGAACGATTACCGTAGAGGGAACCAGTGGCCGAGCGCGGCAGAGGACGAAGAAGATGGTTATCCATTGTCTGTACATGCATCCTCTTACCTTGGTCTTCCATTAATTCGTTGTTTTTCAGCCCGCTGGTCATGAAGGTTCGCTCCAGAGCCAGCTCCGTAATGTCTGGTGCAAGCACTCCCGGTGGTGGCAAGTTCAACACTTTGAGCGAGGTTGACCTGAGAAAGGCAGACGCCGCCCTTCAGAATGTTGACTACCACGATGACGACGAAGAGAAATGAGCCTGCGCGTTGCACTGGCTATATCCTTATACAAGTACTTCCCTTCTACCAAACGCTGTCTGTTATACATCTACGTAGATGAAATTGCAAATCCTCTTGTCATCTCCTCCTGCCAGGCTTCGGGTTGGCACCAAACCCCTTGAAGGTCGTTCCATCATCCGAATCATCGTCATCAACAACCACTACCACCCGTTTTGCTCGACCTTGTTGGACCCTGGACTTCCTTGAGCTGCCGGTGGACCGTAGTGTTTCCGTGCCTTCATCTTGATCGTCGCCTCCACCATGTTTAGTTACTTCGGCAGCTTCTTCATCTTCCGAGCTCAGGAACAGCGGCTCAAAGATCTCCTCTTCCCTGGAACCCTGGACTTTTCCTTTTGTCGGAGGTTTAACCGGGAATTGATCTTCGTCATCCGATTCCTCACCCGGTAGTTGTATCGCCCGGGCCTTGGATGACACTTGAGACTGTCCCAGGAACTCGTCGGCCTGTGCCGGGTCTGGATCATCTTTCCAGTATGCTGCGAGAGGAATCAGCGACTCGTTCGCGGGTTGTTGGGTGAGCATAATTTTCGTACCAGGCCCTACACCGTAATCATTCCCCTGGTTCATTACTAACTCGACGGCAGGTCGTCGACGAGGATCGCTTTTCTGTCACCTATCAGGCCAATGGCTAAATAACCCATCAAATACGAAAGGAACACACCTTGCGGAATTTTTTGAAGTCGGGCTTCCCTTCCCAATCGATTCTGCAGGACCTCAGTGTTCCCTTTCCAGCCGACCCGCTCTTCTTGTAGACATCCAATTCCACCACTAGCATGAAGTTCCCTCTCACGTTTCGTTCATCGTCGAGCCCATCCAATAGGTCCCATTCCTGTTCTTTGACTTCTCGTTCGATATCCGGCTTTGAGATTCTCAGGTTGTTGAACTCCCGGTCGAATGAGTCTTCGTTCTTCTTCCCTTTCTTCATTGACGCAAGTGCGGTCAAGAAGTATTTGTCCGTGTCAGGCTCCCCAAAGTTGGCCCCTCCATGCGCTTGTAAAGGTTGTGAATAGGCTTCGGTAATGCCCCTGGGAGCTCTTTCCACCACGCGCCGTTTCGGTGGTCGGGGAGAGTTTTCGTGCTCTGTTAAAGTTGGGGATCCAGGATTACCACCGGCGTCCTCTGTACCCGCCCGCCTCTTTATTCCTCGGCTCTCCTCGGCTGTATGACGCTGGCTCGCTTCGTCTACTCCAACGGTATGTGGGCGTACCTCTTGACCCGGTGAACCGTCAGTTGGCATTGAAGAAGGCTGAGGACGATGTTCTTGCATGACGTCCAAACTTTCGGAAGGCAGACTCAAGGCGAGACGGTCTGGGTCGCTCTCCTCGAAAAGGGCCCTGAACTTCTTCAAGGGAGGCTCTATGCTCGGGGTGTCCAACTCGTCAATCGATTGTAACGCAAATTCCGGCGCAGCTGTTCCAGCTCTCCGTTTCAGGGGGCGTGAGGGACGTGGCAAAAGCGGGATCTGTGAACCCTTTGTGTGAGGGGTGTTAAAAAAGCGAGAACCCCCCTACATACATTGATATCTATCCCGACTGGTGGCGTGGAATCCTCCCTGACGAGATGGCCCCCGTCCAGGGTACCCGAATCGTCTGCTGCAGGAGGCACTGAGCCACCTTTAACTCGGCGAGTGAGTACCTGGGACATAAGAGTTACCGTAGTTCATGATGCATGTATCCGGACCTACACGTCGGACTTGTGGTGGCTCGATCTCCGAGGAACGTTCTCGACCGGGTGACGGATGAGCAGATGGTGTCGTGCGTCGAGTTAGTCTCTTGGGCCTCAGCGAACCCTCAGTATGCCCCTGGAGTGAGTCCTCCTGATGTGACTGGGAGGAAACTTCAGCCATCCATGGTGCTGCTACGCGTATATATCAAACCGCGGATGGGTATATACCAAAAAAATTGGTGCAAACCTAAATTGTGGCTTAGGACGGAGGGCTCTCCAACGACAACGGTTTCTAGAACTCGTTCCCGGCTGCAAAATGTCAACTCGAACCTTTTGAGATCGTTCAGCGGGAGAAAGGAGAAAGAGGGTGGAGACGACACATACGATTTCGCTTCATCGATTAGTTCATTCCAGGTGTCTGGAGCAACGCTCGTTTTGACTTCATCGTCAACGACAATCACCTTCTTCCTTTTGTCTTTGTCTGCGGATAGCCTACGGTGGAGTCGTACCCTCCCTGAATCCACCGGAAAGAATTCGTATCCGCCACCAGAGAGTGAGACGACAGATTGGAAGTCTTCCACGCGTTCGGAAGCACAGGTAAAAATAATAAAGCGGTAGTCATCGAGGACCCCACGCCGACTTTTACCAGTGTTCCAAACATTTATCGAACTTAACGTAGTCGGAAGAGCAGTTGATACCACTGGAAAGAAAAAGGATGTATCGGGCAGTTCGAAGTGCTGTTCTAAGCCAGAGCTCGGGTTACCCCCAGTTCCTTGGTGAATTACTTCCGTGAGCCACTTGGGGGCAACCACTTTAGAGTTAAGCAGGGAGAGTACGCAAGAAGGTGTAAGGGTGAGTTCCTGAACGACGTTGTGTGTCACTTCGGGGCATGGTGAGTGGACTACATGAACACCTTAATGGACGTTGATCAACGACAAAGCAACAGGTCCAAAACCAACCAAATGCATACCAATGTTTGCACAGGACTCCTTATCCGCCGCAAAAGTTGCGGGGATTCTACAGCAAAGTGGATACCAAGAGATCCTGCGAGAGAGACATGCTTAGTTGCGACAGATTTTTTGAGGTTTCCGGGTAACGAACACAACGGTGATGCCCCCGACCAAGTGGACCGCGTCCCCGTCCCAGAGCTCGGTACTTGACGAGGGATCAAGTATTATGAGATTGATCCCTCTTTGTATTGTGATAGGCTTGTTACGTGGGTTTTGTAGTTGTACTTTTGGTTTGAACGTTGGATCACCCTGAACCAGGATCAGAACGAACCTCGAGAGCAGACAACGCGGTCGACTCACGACACGGGAAGTGGGAAATTCGGAAAGAGTGAACGTTACGTGTTCTCTAGAGATCTTCTTGCTGGGGATGAGGAGGTCTGCATCTTTCCTTCCCAGTGCATAGCGCTTTTTGGGTTTCAGAAGCTTGGACTCTAGATGACGGTCGACAGGTGAGATACACGATACGCAAAAGCTCTTGACTCACTTTCCGCGCCAGGATCTTGACTTTCATCCCCGTCAAATGGCCCCCTTACAACCCACATGAGTGTTTGAAACACGTCGCGTCACGGTCGCGTGACGCACGTGCAGAAGCAGCACTAATGAGATCACGTTTACACTAATCCCCTCAACTCAAAGATCACACCAGATCGTACCCAGTATAAAATACACATAACATTAGAAATTACAAAAGTGGCTAAGATTCCAATGGTTGTTGGGTTTCTGCTGGTTCCCCCCCAAGCTGCTGGAGTGGATAAGCTGGTCCCTGATATGGCTGTTGCCACTGGAGCGGTGCGCGGTAGTGTGATGGGTCAGGCACAAAACCGGGAGGTGGGTAAATTGGGACCCCCTGTGGAAGGTATCCCGCGTAGGGGTAGGGAGATACGTGTGACTGATACTGGTACGAGTATGCCCCAGCGCTGTAGGGGTTGATTGGGGGAGGTGCGTAGGGAAGTCCAGCCGGTTGGACAACGGTGGATGGTTGGGCTGATATGGGAACAGGCACAGGATTCGGGCTACCCGACCCAGACAAAACATCGCCAAAGTTCACAACGGCCTGTGACGATAAAGCTGTGGTCTGTCAGGTCTCTATTATGTCTCGAGTTGGCCAGGTGAACGCACAAGAGGCATCGGCACCAGGCTCGGTTGGTTTTTGACCTACGGTCCGATCCGTGTTACCGAACACTATTGCACCCCACTTAAACTCCCTCTTGACCCCCCGGTCCCACAGAACCTCGACCGACTTATTCTCGTCGATTACTCGTAGTAATGACACCTCAAAGACCCCGGAGCTCACTCGAACTTTGATTCTGGACATCGTGGGGAGAAGATGCAGCTCGTTGCGGATTTTGTCTTGTTTGTGAGCCTTCTTTGCCTCGATCACCGCCTACAGAGGTGGTGAGTGGGATGCCAGCGAAGGATGCACGGGAACTAACAGGGTTGTGCTGGGGGCACAAGAGCTGGACATCCAGTTTGCGGATAGTTTTCAGGACCTCGGGGTTGCTTGTGGATGGCCCGGAATCGGCATTTCCATCTGCAGACTGAACCAGGATAACCTCCTTTTCGACTTCCTGCAGAATCTCATAGCTTATACCTTGCTCTACCCCGTCCCTCGCACACATGATGTGAAAAGCCTTAGAACATTTGCCCTTGGTACATTGTATGGGTGCACCATGTGCCTTGTGGCGTGGTTTCGAACAAGCGGAACATTTCTAGCACCAGATCTCCATTAGGATGACAGCTGGGGACATTTTGTGAAACCCACCAAGTTCCACCTGTCTTTTACGATTCCATCTACACCAAAAACTGCCCTCGTTTTACGGAGAAAACTCCCTGACGAAGGATGATCGACCTCGTAATCATCGACCCAAGTCTCTGGGATGACGCTAGCACAATGTTCGTGGGCCATCTTTCGTGTGGGAGCAGTTGAGACGGGATCGTAAACGGGCAATAGGCCGCTCGTGTCTTCGGATACACATAAGCAACAAGGAAATGTCTCCCTCGGCGCTGGTCCGATTTTCAGCGTGATAGATAACTTGGGAATGCTGGACTTTGGCATTGTCGTAACGTGTGTACCCTTGTCTGTGGTCACCTTCAGCTTCTTTGCCTTAGGTTCAATGGCGGATTCTCCAAGCTTGCGTTTCCGTGCCTTCGACTTCTGGTCGTCTATTGTGGTCATGTCCTGCGTTGTCTGCGACTGTTCGAGGCGTTCGCGCTCGCGATCCAACAATAATTGGTCGACATCAATACGCACGCTACAAGACTTGTGAGAAAGGAAGACCGTCCAAGTTGTACCCCAAGACAAACCTGAAGTCGACACAGCCACACACTTGCGCTTTGCGACCGAGTTCTATCCAACTTTCGAGTGCAAAGTTGACACTTTCGGCACAGTTTATACCAAGGTTGAAACCAGCGTGATACCCACGGGGATATGTAATCACAAACTCGCCAGGATGCTGAACTAGAGTGTTGGGGCGACATGACGACTGTGATAAAACACTCGGAGAGGCAAAAAAGGACTTGTGCCTTAGAAATTGGGGGCAAGATGACGCGTCCTTGGGGAAGTAACCTGGCTCCGCGGTTAGGAACACACCTAGTCAGGAAACTCTGGAAAAACGAGAGACGAACTTCTGAAGGTCTGTTCTAGCGCACTTGCTCTTCCCTGTGGGACTGCGTACCAGAATTTAGGGGCACCGAAGTGGATGTAGTTGATACTGAAGAGGTCCATATCCTCGACGTGCCAAGCGAACGTCGCCCTCCACATCCCAAAGTAGAGATATGGCGTATTTACGCCTGGGAGGCCTTTGTCTGAGCTGGGTAAAAGCCGTGACAGGGCCGAAGGAAGATGGCCGACGTTCCAACATGTATCAGTCTCGCCAAAAAGTGTACCTGTAACCAAGTTTCATAATCGGACGCTGGATGATATGAACGAAAGCACCTTGCATATCAGCCCCATACCAGGCGGGTTTACCCAAACCACAGTTACGCCAGTATTGCCGTTCCAGTTCCTTGCAAAACTCTGGGGTGTAATCCTCCGGCCGGGTGTTTGGAGGCAACCAACTTGTCTTTATATCGAAAGACTCAAGGAAGGCAGCGTCTTTAGTCGCCTTCTCCGCCAAGCTGGCTTCCTTCTCCTCTCGGGTCGGAGCACGTCGTCCCTTTCTTTTAGGCTCGTGGTCTTCTAGGGCAGGTGTGTTCCCTAAGGTAGAGAGGTGCTCTGGTTGTAAGAAATCGCGGCCTGTATCTGAGATTCCGTCGTGAAGGGTTGGGTCGTCATGATCGTGATTGTGGGTTACGACAGGTGTGACGTCGCGGGGGGTGGCAGGTTCCTGAAGAACGGACTTTTGTCTTGTCTTGCGTGGAGGCTTCGTCCTCCCCTCGCCGCGTGGATTGTAGAGCCCGGTTCCGTTAGCACTTGGAGCGCGGAACTCATCTCGCGCGCACAGCTCAGCCCAGTCGCGCATGCTCATGGTCTTACGCTTCTCTACGTTCTGTTGTCGAAAGAGTCCGGCGCGGCCGACCATCTGTTGTTCGATAGGGTTCTTGAGGCTGACTTTTGCCAAGTTGTTCTTGAAGGATGGTAGGGCATTTGTCCTGGTGAGACGTGAGTTCGGTTTGTCTGATAATCCACAGCAGGTGGCTTACCACTCAGCTGGGGGTATAACCTTCACAATACCGCTTCGCATACCCCAAACCTCGATGCTGTTCATGTAACCCTCGAAATCCTGGAACTCCTCCATCGTTGGCTTGAAGACAGGTATGCCCCGTTGGGCGAGTGGATCATCTTTGGGGTCAAAGTAGTTTCGTTCATGGGTGTTTGGAGAACGGTGGGCGTTGTCGAAGCCGTAGAAATGGTCGGGCTGCACGATTACAGGGGTTGGCGATACAGACCGAGAGGGCGTCAGTGAGGGCGTTGAGCTTGGGTCTGACATAGTCGAGGGGGGACAGCGTCCGGAGGGCTGTACGAGCCTCGTCGCCTGAGTCGCTGTTGTCGTCGTCGTTGTCGCCGTCGCTGGTGCTCGTGTGGATCTTTCCACGAAGGTGAGTCTGGAGGAGAGCGAAGATGAATCGAGACTCAGCCACATTTGGTAGGTACTTCGCTGCGGTCACGTGGGTGCAATGTCCGGGCGCTTTTCGGCGATGTCTGTCTACTGGCGCGCGATACAGGCAAGGTCTACCCTACTGTCCCTTGGTGGCGTTATCAGCTACATCGTCTTGAGGCAGCACCCCGGCATCTGGTTTTTCCCGCTGTGCATTCGGCCCCTTTCCGGGCGGAGGGGGGTGATACACCTTTTCCTAAAGACGAGCGTACCAGTTTCAATGAGGCGAGCAGGGAGGATCCGAGGGCTATACCACACCTTCTTCTTTTTCTTGGTATCCGGTCTCGCGTTGGGGTCTGGGTATGCTGCCACTGTCACCGACTGCCATTCAGGATCATTCTTGTAGGCATCTTGGATCGGAGTCAGCAGAGTGATGATCGCGTCTGCCACAGCCCCCTTCAAATCCTTCGGATGCAGTTCCTTCTTCAAGAAGTCGTCCTCGATCTCCTGGTAAGTTTTGTAGTGTAACGAGCCGCCGAACTTTTCCGGACGAACTACGCTGAATAGCGTCCCCTCCGGAGCGTCTTCGGATGTAAGGGGGAGCTGGTTGGCGGTTGCTTGTTTTATCTCTTCTCCATCCAATCCCTGTCTCCTTTCTATTCGTAGCTGGCTGATGGGGATGAGAACGGCTTTCACGAAGGCCAAAACACCGTTATCTGGGTTTCCTTCCTCGCAGAACGCAGACCTGATTTTCTTGCGGACGACCTCTGGTGGATCCAGGAAGTCGATCTTGGAGTTGGGGTCCGATGCGGACATCTTTCCACCCCCAAGACCAGGGACCATGGCGTTCATGAGATGAGCACGTTTTGCATAACCCAACCGTGGAAGGAATTCTTCTGCGAATATGAAAATTTTACGCTGAGATCTTGGTTAGAAGTGCAACGAGCTCGCGAACTGGGGGAGTACCTGATCTACGCCCCCAAACTGGAAGTCGCAACCCAGGTATTGTTCGTCTAATGCCTGCATTCCTGGGTATAAAAGGCCGCTTAAAAGTGGGCTATCCACTTGTTTTACCACCTCGGCGCCAGCCCTCTTCGCATCGTGCTCGTTGACGATCGAGCAGAGTTTGAAGTTGTCGAGGGAATACTCCTTCGTCAATTGGTAAGAAGATCCCTCCACGAATTTCAGATTATCGGTAGGCACGCCAATCGAATCGAAGACTGCAACGAGGACACGCTTATAGTATTTCGTGCGCTGCGCGACGAGATCCAAAGGAGCTTTGAGATTATCTAAGAATGCGTGTATATCTGATCGTGCATGTCTTGAGTTCTGTTATATTTTGGAGAACGGCCAGGGCATACCTGCAAGTAAAATTGTGACCTATATGCGACTCAGATGACTGTGACCCGCATCGTGGATGGAATCACGGGACGCACCTCGACGCCGGCCCTTAATAAGTCGGCAATCTTGGCCAAGGGCACAAAATATCCAATGTGGGCTAGCCGCGAGACATTCGTTGACCGCGAAGAACCTAGACAGTGAAGGAGTACGAACGTTTTCCCGTGGGTGCGGTTCCTGCAACGGTTGTGAGGACTTGACCGTTGCAAATCACTGATCAAATGCCTTACCCCAGTAGCATTTCGGCGTCCTGCCCTCGGCGAGGACGGCCTTGATGATATCTGCACCAAGGACCTCCTGGAGTCTTCGAGTGATGAGCTCGTAGCGTTCCTCCGCTGTGCCAGTCATCTTGGTTTGTGAAAGCCGAGTCAGAGTGGACCAAATCTCACTTGACTTTCACCCGCAGAAATTTACCCACGTTCGCTGCGTTTCGTCACCATGGCCTTCTCCGTCGGAAACCCAGTAAATACAGCCCTCGTGCTCTACATTATCTATCGCGTGAATTCCATCCTCTTTCCTTCCATAAACCCACCCGCCACAGTTCCGCATGACTTCAGGGATGGTTACTCATGGATGCCCAAGTCACACCCTCCGACGATGCTTTACAAGGTATCTACCTCCCCCTCCCTTCATTTCATCGCACTTACTGTCCTCCATCAGACATACACACCAAGGTCTTTGGCGCCATTCAACGGAGCAAATGACCAGAGAATACTTCTCGCTATCAAAGGGATCGTTTTCGACGTCAGTCGAGGGCGTAACTTTTATGGACCAGGTACGCGGTTATTCCCTCCTGTGGGGGGACGTGGCTTATGTCAGTTCAAGAGGGAATGTACGCCAACTTTTCCGGCAGGGACGCCTCGCGTGGAATGGCCAAACAGTCGTTTGACGAAGGTCAGTTCCTTCCCACCGGGGTGATTCCGCGCTGATAGTTGGTGATTAGAAATGCTAACAGACCTTGACCAACCTCTGGATAAACTACAAGACTTGACACCCTCAGAGCTGTAGGTGTACCAGCCTTTACGATTCCTCGTGCTTACATGTTGCGTTTTTTGCAGGGAGAACATGAATGGTGAGCGTGACGGTTCCTCTATCGACATATCCCCATTTCTAACGTTCTCCAAGGGTGGATTGACCACTTCAGCAGTAAGTACACTGTTTGCGGGAGGTTGGTGAACGAGGACGAGGTGTGATGAGTATCCCTTGCGCGCGTTTGGTTGCAGCCCTGCATGTAGACAGTACTCCCATCCTCACGCACCCGAATGAGGTAATCGGATGTCATTGATGTCGCCCGCTTCGCCTCAACCACCGTCCGACCAAACCCAGCCGCAAAAGGGCGAGCAAGATGGGAGAGAAGATTTTTTCGCCACCCTTTTCTCGCCGCCGACACCACCCGCTTCGCCGTTCCTCGCATCGACGTTCGATAGCGTAGTTACTTCAAGTACGAAACTCCAGTCATCGGGGCACTCGAGAAAGTTTTCCACCTCATCCGGCGAATTTGGGTCCTTCGTATCTGTCCCAGCGACAGACGATCCACTATGCGCCGACCGAGAGGCAGCGTTCCCTCCCATTTCGCCGACAAGCGGCCTCGAATTCTTTGATCAGTTCACGGACCACGCTGCCAAGTCCAACGCTCAAAAGAGACAAGTTCTAGATGAACTCCTTTTGCATGAGGATGACCCCCTTTATTGGGTGAACGACGCAAACAAACCCACTCCTCTGGCTCCGGACACTCTAGAGACCGACATCGAGCAACTGCGGTTGGCCCACTCACCAGTACCCCCGGTCTCTGAGGAACCCAGCACGCCAAACCCCCGAGGGAGAGGAAGAGTATCAGATAGGTGCGTGGACGGGTTTTCAAAGCCAAACGTCACCTGAGTGTCATCTGCATCCACCCAGTCCGACGCTCATCGATTTCAACACGCCGCCAGGGGATGCAACACCGTCCCACGCGATCCCCATCCATAACAAAAGACACCCTACTCCAGATCCGGTGGCAGACGCGCCCACCTCGCGGAATCCAATTTCTGGATCCTTGACTTCCCGTTGGCTCTCCTCTCTCCGTCCACTCAATCGAAAATTATCCTTTACGGACGCTACTTCCGTCACCGGTTTCTTTGAACCCCCTGGGCCATTCCACCCCCCTCGTCAGGCCTCTGTATCTCCTTCGGTCCAGTCCTCACCGAAAAAAGTTCCACAGCGACCTCTCCCCGAGCTAACCCATGGAACTCCCTTTGCTTCCCAGACATATACACCTCCTACGGGCGCCCCGGGATTCGAAGGAGATCGAGCTTGGAACAAATCTCATTTTGAGTTCGACCCGGAGAGCAAGGTATCACGAAGGAGTGTCACCTTGAAAGGCAGGAAGGATATTACTTCTATCGTCCTGACACCCTCCCTTGCGGATCTCGTAAGCTGTTCACTACCAGGTCTGGAAAGCTCTGAACCTTGATACCCGCAGATCCGACCCTACCTACCCCCTATACCCCGATTATCGGGGTCATGGTCTTTGCTGTATAGTCTCGACCAGCATGGGATTTCACTCAACACTCTCTATGCTCGTTGCTCAACCCACCTCGGTGGTTCATTAGTCGTCATCAAGGATTCACAAGACACACTATTTGGCGCTTGGCTAGGCGAGAGTATCCACCAGTCCAAAGGCGCGTATTACGGCTCAGGAGAATCGTACGTGTTGAAAAGACACGTCCTAAATCCAGAGATTTACAGCCCCCATCCTATTTCAGCTTTCTTTGGAAATTCAAAGACACGGTGCGCGCATATAAATGGACAGGAAAGAATGACTACGTGGCGCTCTGTGAACCCGAGTATCTATCTTTTGGTGGAGGGCAAGTTATTCAACTGTTGGCCAACGAATGAACCTCTCGCTCATACACCGCTTCAGTGATGGAAAATATGGGTTATACTTGGACGACACGCTCCTCGATGGTTCTTCCGCCTGGTGTCCCACCTTCGCAAACGAACCGCTATGCTCAGATTTAGGTCACAAGCAGGGGGACACCATTACATTCGAGTGCGTTGGACTAGAGGTATGGGGAGTTGGAGGATGATACGACTGCTTCCCAAATTTATGCCGTGTGGCAGTTTACTTAACACTGCAGACATGGCGCGCCTACTATCACCAGTAGCACGAATCCTCTTACCACGAAGCAATCGAACGTCCTTGTAATCTTCGATATGATGTGTTATATACATAATTGAATTCCATGCATCATGCATCACAGCGTGACGGCAAAGCAAAACAGTAGAACTGAACAGAGCCTCTACGGTGCTGTAGCTGCTGTAATTGTGCTGTGAGAGATTCCTGAGGGTGCCGCTGCATCAGTCACACAAGTCCGTACAAAAAGATGGGGAATACCTCTGTGCATTCTGACAAACAGATACAAATACAACGGAAAATGCGTCCACAGAATGAAGACTGCTGCCAACGAATTGATATCACACCGCCGTAATGTCCTGCTTCGGGAGACGAGCATGGGATCCCAAGGGCAAGGTAAGCTTCTTCAGGAAGTCCGAGAGAGTGGGAAAGTATAAACCGATCTTTTCCAGCACTGCTATGTCACTGGTGGCAGCACCGGGCTCGGCCTTGCGCTTTCAATCCTCCTTGCCCAGCAGGGCGCAGACGTGTCAATCGTTGCACGCAACGAGGAAAAACTCAAGGCCGCGATTGAGAAGTTAGAGGTGCGTTTGTTCGTCCTCTACAGTTGACAGCCCATTCACCAACCCTTTTCAGGCCGCTCGTCAATCTAAAGAGCAGAAGTTCGCCTATTACTCTCACTCCTTGACTTCTGCAAAGGAATCTCAGGAAGCCCTCCAGGCGGTCATCACTGGCCACGGCGGGGAAACCCCAGATGGCGTGTTTCTCTGTGCCGGAGGCTCCAAACCCAAGTTCTTCGTCGAAATGTCCGAGGAGGAACTCGTTCAGGGAATGGATATGGGATACTGGGTACAAGCCTGGACTGCATGGGTGCGTTCATTTGTCTTCTGAGAAGGGTGAACCTGATAACGCGAAAGATAGGCCGCGACCAAAGAGATGGCTAGGACACGTAAAAAGGGCAAGATTTGCTTCGTCTCATCGACTCTTGGATACATGTCCTTGATCGGCTATGCCTCTTACGCTCCTTCAAAACACGCTCTCCGTGGTCTCGCAGACACTCTCCGCTTCGAACTTCAACTGTACAATATAGACGTGCAGATATTCTTCCCATGTACCATGTTCACACCAGGATACGAGGAGGAGAACAAGACGAAGCCCAAGATCACTCTCAAGCTAGAGGAGTCTGATGCGGGTTTGACTGCTGAGCAAGCTGCCCGATCCATGCTTACAGGCTCGTTGGCTGTCCTATTTTCATGCTCATCGCTTATCCGAACGCTGACGCAACATAGGGATAAAAAACCACCATAGTCACATAACTGGTGATTGGATCACCGCGGTGTTTCGTGCCTCTACAAAAGGGGCCTCTCCTGGCCGTTTCTTCCTCAAAGATTGGGCCATGAACGTCTTTGGATGGGTAAGTCAAACAAACAGATCCCCTAGTACTTGACCCAACACCATCACCCTACAGATCGCGTTGCCTATCTGGAGAATGACCGTGGACAAGGAGATTAACGGTCATACTGCTGAACATAACACCTACTTGGGGGAACGAGGCCTCCTCTCTTGATGATTTTGTCGTTCCTGCCCGATGCCTTGAGTACTAGTTTTCGGAAATTTTTCCCGGTTACGTCGACCCGTTCCCTCTTAATTATACACGATCCGAGATTGAAACAGCCTGAAATTCACGAGTCATCACCACTAACTCCATTGTGGCCCCATCCTCTGATTCGGCCCATTTCTCGTCTTGACGGAACCCCACAATCCATGTGTGTGTGTGTGTGGGTGGGGGGGGGGGGGGTGACCGCTATTTGCGAACATTCAGGAGTGCTCAGAGTAGCCTCATTAGACTGTGATATTGAGCTGTGATCGACAAACTGCGAAACGCCATATATTACAACGCTTTCCGCCTCTCCAGCGCAACCCATCCTTTCTTCAACCCCATTTTCTCAATCACGGACTTGGGCATGCAGTACACAGGGTCGATATCATCAAGTTCAGGGTAGCCGAGGAGTGATAACCCTGGAGGAAAGCGTTACAGGCGTGCATTTTCCCGAGATGCCAGGCCAACCAACCTGCTACACCGAATACCGTATGGAAAACATCCACCATGTTGTTGGGGCGATCGGATATTCCTCCGTTGTCGGGGTCCTATTGGCCCGTACGGGCACGAGTCAGCTTTTCCCGAGGGGTAGAAGTCGCCCGGGAAGGACGCACCTGAGCTGAGAGAATAAACTCAGAAAGTTTTTCCGAATCGATCCAGCTGAGTTTGTCGAGGATGGATAACGTTGAGAGTACCCAGAAACTGTAGCAGACCTAGGAGCGATCCGGACATCAGATATTTTGGGAAGGGATCGTGAACTCACATCTTCCCTCTTCTCTGGCCGTCCATTCAGACCCCCGTTGGCAAGCTGCCTCTCAGCAAGCCACCAGCCGAGAGTTTGGTGGTCGACTTCATCTAGCCGATCTAATATGGCCAACGCTCCAACACACACCCACACTGCGGGGTTATCGATGTCAGGAACAAGGTCCGAAGTGGAGCACGAGGGTGTGCCTACCTTGGCCAGCATGACTCTCGGCACCAATGGAATTGCCGTATCCCCCGTCAAAATTTTTACACTGACGGATGTAAGACACCGTTCGTTCCACGTCGAGCTTGTCCAGGTGACCAAGCAACGATAGAGCAGAAACCCCGCAGTACAGGAACCTCGTGTCCGTCTCCCCGAACTTGTCCCCAGCAAAAACGCCCGAAGGCCGCTGGAGAGATAAGATAACTGGGTGAATAGGATAACACAAGTTAATTGGCAACCGTTCACGGAAGCTCAGGCACTTACAATCTACGACCCGGGGAACATCGAGCCTTTCTAAGGCGTCATGGATGACTAAAATTTGGATAGCGCTCAAGGTTGATAGGAGATGAGCATCGTGGTCGGGATGACTTCCAAATGCACCTGGAGGCTGTGCGTCAGCGAGGTGCAGGCGAAGTCAGAGAGACATAAAAGTATGACCTGCTTCCTCGTCCCAACAGCTCATAACGAAATCGACCATTTCCTCTCTGTCAAGGGCATCTTTCCTGTTCATGATGCACAGAGCGGTGAGCCCCCAGTAGACCGCATTCAGGCGCAGATGAGCGGTCATATGATAGGCAAGATCATCTTTGCTCTGTTTTCTTTCCAGTCAAAATGTGAAGAAACCGAGATTCGTTTATGGCAGACGGACATCTCCTAGGGACTGGATGTAAGACACATGTCGGTCCACGAGCAGAGTTGAAGCCATCCTCGCCCGTCGTCGTCCCTTGGATCGAAAGGTAACGTGAGCCGTGAGAGTCAGTGAACTAGTGTCACGTGATACGATGACTGCATTTTCCTAAAAAGGAAGCATGACCCGACTCCTTACCTTTCTTCTTCCACCGACTCCCGACGCAGCAGCGACGTGCTCTTTGCCCGACACCGACACCGACGCCTCTCCTAAGACGATCAAGAGCACAGGAGGACACAGGATCCCTATTTGTTTTCACCTTTGCATATTCCCAAAAAGTCAAGCCGTGTCATCTCTTTTCTTCCTTTGTCCTGCAAGTGGCATTCCCACGGCGCTTTGATCTCTGGGGCCACACAGGCTTAGTATAAATCGCCCTGCCAGACGTCCTTCCCCTCTTCCATCCTCTACCACCATTACCCCCTTCCCTACCGCTCTTCCCAGCACTCAACCCCCAAAGACCTTTGTAACCTACCGTGCGCGACCCACTATGTCGTACTTCGCCTCCTGGCTGTCAAAGACAATTGGGTCCGAATCCTCCGTGGTCTCTACATCTTGTCCGTGTCTTGAAAGTCATGTTCTTTGTTCATTCCGAGAACTAACGTGTTTCCTCCATTCAGCTCCAGCTTCATCCCACACCACGACCACCACCCCCCGGACGCCTACCCCCCAACGACCTTCTCCTACAGCCCGAAAACGCAAACTCTCTGAGATGCAGGAAAGGCCAGAACCACCTCACTATCCCCGCGAACCTTCACCCGTTCCGACTTTGGTCGTTGACGAAGAACAGTCAGTCAAAGTTGAGAGGGCTCAGAAGGAAGGTGTTAAGGTTCGCGATTATGTCCTCGAATCGACCAATCCTCCCGTCACCGAAGTTTATCGCTACGCGGTCCTCGATCTCGCCAACTACGATGCTTATCTGCGAAAGCGACACCTCCGCCCATTTGACGCCAGGGGACTGGCGATCAGTCCCACCGGCGGGCATGGGAAAGTCCTAAGGAGACTGCTAGACCTCGGCTGGATCACGACAGAGGAACGGGAAAGAAACTTTTCCAAATTTGATAACGATGCGTTGGAGGCGTACGATAACAGTCCCCGCGCCAAATACCCTTGGAAAGCGCCAAAGAACCTCCAACAACCTTCTCCCCTTGATCGACGGGACAACTGGATGGCCCGCTTCCATCAAACTCCCCAGGATATTCCCGAGTCGTCGATCTTTTCGTCAGTCAGTTATACCGAGGAAGATGAGAACGAACACCGCCGTAAGCGCGCAAAGCAGGAGGAGGCACGGCTAGCTCAGATGACCGCCGATCCTCCCAAGCTCCAGCCTCTAATGAAGCACGCACGGCGTCAGGGCTTGCTTCGATCCAAGACCCTGGCATCTCTCTTTTGACAATATCATGGACGACTACCTGTTTATCCCCTATTTATCTCTCTCGGCACCCACGCAGCTACCTTCATCACACGCATCCATAGGAACTTGCCATCCCACCGCCACATTCGTGTAGTTTTACCAACAAATCGATTCTTTTGTTTCCTTAGCTTCTCTTTTTTTATAGAATTCCCGCTGTTGTCTGTGTACATCGTGTTGCAAAATAATGATTCTTGTACTTGTTCACAGCTGTGTGAAGTTAACCACGTCCGAACCTTGACCATATACCCCTTGCCAGTCGAAATCTGACTGGTGGTTCTCTCGGCCAAACCAGTCAATCAGCTTTTCGACCTCTCCTTTGTCTGTCACCACGTCACGAGCTACTCCTGCAGACTTTGCGATCGCTCCTTGGCCCCAAATCTTGGCCCCGTCTGCACTGAGGAAGGTGCCAATGTTCCTGAATGTGAGGCTGATCCTCTCGCCATTCATGTACCTCTCCTCCTCGGACTTGGTATGAAACGGGCGGTTGTCGTGTCTGACGGAATGCAACCACTTTGCGTTCGTCTCTAGACCCATGACAAACATAGACCTATCTGGCAGAGGGAACTTTTGGTGCTTTCGAGACTTGTCTTCTTCCGACTCTCCCGCGGACAACAATGCGTCCTTCTTGGTTCTGAGGGTCATGCTTCTTGTCGCCCCGATACTGACGTTCACGATCTTGGAACCGGCGACGACATCGATGGTCTTATCGGAGTGCTCTGAGATATAGTCCTTCCCAGAGCGGTAGTGCTGTACGAGGACGTGGTTGACTGGGTGCTTCAGTTGTTGTTCAACCGCGGCACGGATCCTGGATACGGTTGGGGAGAACTGGAGGAGAGGAGGAGAGGCGTCGGCTGGATGCCTATAAATTGGGTAGCTGTTTGGTATTACATTGGCGAGTCAGACGTAGGGACTGCCAGGTAGAGCAAAGATGTAACGACCTTCCGTCCTTGTTTATCTCACCCTGCACCGCGACCAGTCGAGGGACCTCTCCACCTAGAAAATAGGCATTGTGAAAACACACTCTCGAGGTGTAAAATATCCACCCCACCTCTATGTAGCATGCCCCTGAACTGGACCTCTTGTTTCAGCTTCTCCATCCAGTCTTCATCCTCGGGCAGCAGATCGAGGACAAGGCAACTGTCGCCCTCACCGAGGTTATTTGTGTCGATAGTGGTGGTGGGAGGCATTAAACCTTTGATTGTACAGTACGACACATTCACTCTTCATCTTCATCGGCACCGCCAGTGCCTTCCATCGCCACATCCTCCGCTTCCTCTTCCTTCTTTCTCCTCCTCCTCCGTTTAGGAGCCGGGGCACCCCCCTCTTCGTCGTCCCCAGCGGCAGGTTTCTTCCCCTTTGGTGCCCGCCTCTTCTTCAGCTCACCACCCCCATTATCCTCCGCATCGAGGTTGATCGTACCCCCAGCGGACGGGTCAGGGACAGGCTCGACGATCTCCTTCAAGAAATCAAGCATTTCGACCGTCTCGACCGCATGTTTCCTGGTCGCCAAACCCAAAATCGCGTCAGGACGCGCCCAAACCCGCAGTACAGACACATGACTCACAGGTGATACGCCTCCACCTTCTTGGACCCTCTCGCAGCAGTGACCTTGTTTGATTCCTCCACCAGCATCGCGAGGAACATCTCCAACGCTTTGGCTGTTGGCTTTGAGTAAGGTGCGAATTGGGAGATTCCGATGGGGAAAACGCAACAGATAACAACCGGAGTGGCTTGAGCAACCTTGCCTACTTCCTCATCCTTCTGCATAATCCGTTTGATTCGCGCCTGACACGCAAACCATCAGCTGTGAACTTGGCAGTGAGGTTCAGGCGGACGTACCACCGGAAACTTTGTTTGCTTGTTCCTGTTCTTCATAGTTGGTAGTCAAAGAACAAGGATACTGTGAACGAGCCCGGAGGCGGCACTTGCACTGTGATCGTCTTTATACGATCGGACTTTCCGAGCAGCAATCACCTACCCCTTCCGACAACTCAATCGCCATGGCCTCCAGTCTCGACACCGACTGGGACATGGATACCCCTTCCTTAAACCAGACAGATTTCGTAAACAGGGCGAGGAACGCTTCACCATCACCACCTCGAGAAGATTTCCCACTTGCAGACCTTGACGATTCCCAAGAATTACCTCTCCAGAAACTCATCCGATATTGGATGAACGAGCGACACGCTCCAGATATACTACCCATCCAGGCAGAGCTCCTCGCCGGTATCTTGGATCATATTCATAAACAGGTGCTCTATCCGCCAATCACTCGCGCGTTGTCCATCGAGAAAGCTGACCTGTTCTCGCACAAGCGGACAGTCATCTACCGTCAACCTTTTACGAACAGATCCAGATGCTTCGGAGGATGAACATTTCCGTATCATGCTTGCCCAAACGGAGATAGAGCGGGTAAAGTTTGTGGTTAGGTCCTATGTCCGAACGAGACTCTCCAAGGTACCCTATGTCCACCGGTTCTGAACGAGCGACTAATAGCTGACTTATGGCAGATAGAAAGCTACGCGCGATGGATCTTGTCAGACCCCTTGTTATGCGGGAGACTGTCTGAAACAGAACTGAAACATGCTCGGAGGTACACGAAACGCGGAATGCTCCCCCATCCCGAGCGCACTGACGATCGCACAGCTACGCCGACCTGCTAACCACTCATTTTGGAGAATCGGTGTTGAAGGCACTACCTGAATCGCACCGGTCCCTGGACGACCAAGTCACATTTATGCCGTCGATGAGTCTGTCCCTCCCTACGTATTCCAACAACCCACCCTTGACCCTACCATAAGTCACCCCTCCGGATACGACGAAACCCGTCTTCGTGCTCGCTCGGAGGGATTGCCCACCAGTTTATCTCCCAGAGTAAGTTTATCCAATTCATCCCTCCCGATATTTTCACGTAGTCTCCCTTCAATGCTCCCTTTGTAGTGGGACAAAGATGGAAATGCGTAAAGGCCAGATATCCCTGACACAGTATCGCATAATCGAATCCCTCCTCTTCCAGGACAATGTAGAATTGGTATAGGTATTTATGGTGAATTTATACATGTTGCCTTAAATCCATAAATCCAACGCTAAGGCTACAATGGGATGTGAAACCGGATTAGAATCACTATCCTGAAAATTTAACCTGTCGTAGGGCACACTTCGGCGCAGGTGGAAGATTTTTCAAAAGCCGGAACAAGGACGCGGAGAGGGACGCGGTCTGGTGGGCGGGTCAAGCGGCCCTCTATATCATGGTATCTGCTACAGTAACACTATCCAGCTGCGCGCTGATTAAGTGGTGTTTACTTTCAAGCGTCCCGCATGGAACAACACGGTCGCAACAAGCTACTCGCGCGTGTTACCGCGTCAATCAAATAGACCGGCACGGACTCCTTCACGAGGCTGTAGATAATGAATAAATATCGACCGCCTTCATGTCTTGTCCGTGCTCATCAAGCTGCAGAATTTTTTCAGTCACCCCCAGCCTGCGGACACGTCCTAGGGATACTCACAACAATCCCCAGAATCCAATTCTCATCCATGAAGACGCTTGAATAATTGTACTCCTTCTTCGTTCTAACCTCGAGATACTCAAGGTCAGAGGACACAGGATCCGCAAAGATCGACTCTTCCTCCAACGTCGGCGACCCTGGACGGGCAACTGTCACGGTTGTCTGTTCGGTCTCGTATGTTTCCTTATCCCCAAGTTTCGCCTTAACCTGCTTGATGCGCCATGGATTGAAGTCCCGAATGTAAATTGGACTCGGGAGGTTCTCCGCAATCGTCGCCCAACGATAACCACAGCTCGTCGTAATCCACCTCGTCGGGATGTCGTCCGTCATGAACCACCGAACGGTACGTGTCCCCCACCTACTCCAAGGAATGAAGCTCGGAGGGCCCCGGTTGTCCGCAACAGTGTAATCAGGATTTGTTAGGAACGGGTTTTCCTCCAGTTCGGCGGGAGTTGGCTCGTCTCCCTCGGGTTGAGTGTTGCTGTTCCCCTCAAGGTCGTCACTTTCGAGGAGGCGGAGGAGAGATTCTCTGTTTACGACAAACGAGATCGACCTGTGATGATTATTCCCGACGAGGAGGTTGAAAATCACGATGGATGATTCGGGGGCTGGTCGAAACAACGGGCCGTTTTCGACCGTTTGTGGGATAGAATTGGTAGCAAACGGGTTCGGCTCTCCTCTACATGCCATCCGAAGTATCGACATTCCTTGACGGGTGGCGGGAAGCTTCAAGGTTCTACTTGTAGGAAGAGGCAGACAACCTGACGATATCTCCAACATCAAAACACCGTTGTCTCCAGAAGGCGAGACGGCAGCTGGAGTCCAGGCGGGTTTTTGTGTGAAAGAACATAGTTCGACGGCGTTATCTTGGAGGTTGGGTAGGATGAGAGTGTCTTCGTTCAAGAACGCAAGCGAGTTGTACGTCATCCATTGCGACGAGCGCACCTGTGTCAATAACTAAGTGTATGAACTGATATATCGTCCGCAGACTTACGAATTTCACGCTTCCGGTCTGCCAATCAAATACCCACAACCTGTCCGGTGAATCACGGTTCCCTGGGAAAACAATCAAAAGGGCAAGGTAAGGTCCTACGATTTCGATCGCGATACTGCAATGCCCGTCTTGGAATGGGCACTGCATTATGGGAATCACAGGCTTCTTTGCCTTTGGATGGTGGGTAGCTACCGAATTCTTGGACTTGGAGAGTTGGAGGAGGTTCAGATCGAGTTGGCAAAATCCTGGGTTTCCCAACCGCCTACAGTTTTTTTTTCAGCACACCCCACAAATGATCATCATGACGGAAAAACTAAACACACATAGAAACGACCGCAATGAGGTCCCATTCCAGCACATTTAGACCGAGATCGACGATTGGGGTTTGCAAGTCAAACCGATTCCAAACGAGATCTTTTCCGAGCCTTAAATCTACCCAACGCAGCCCGACAGTGAGCCTCCCGAGAGCTGAACCCTCCCCGAGGATGAAAATCCCAGAGGTGAGATCGTATATGCCGCTCGGTCGGTGCTGGACTTCCAGACGATTGAAACTGGTATACTCCCAACTTTGCCACCGTCTCTCGGCATCTGTCAAGACCTTTAGCTGGTCCACGAGGGAAGTGGGGGATCCAGAGGGATAGAGGGAATGGGCAGATGACTGCAGCTGGAGGATATACTGGAGAAGGACCGACGTGGAGATCAGATTGTTGATTGCTCTGGATGTCATAAGCAGGGCACGCAAGGAGGTCAAAGGCAAGTGTGCAAAAATGTGGACGAGCAGCTCCGGTGGGCAGTCCAACAACTTGGTCATGGTCGCGTCCGGGAAGAGAGGATGGCGCTAAAGAGCCACGCTGACGCCGGCCTGCCACGATCACTGGGAGATATCTCCACTCTATGTATGCAAGTATGACGCCAACGAAGATAAAAAGAAATCGATGGACGATAGGATGCTCGAAATCCTGACCTCACGCATGCTAGTCGATTCAGGATCAAAGTGCAAAGCGTGCGCTCTACCAACTGAGCTAAACGCCCGACACCCTACTTTTCTCTCACAGGACACATCCCCTCGCCTCATCAGGGAACTAAGATTGGCCTGGCTAGTTTGGTATATCTGTTTACTACTGCGCAAAGTGTCTAAGAGAAAAGGTGGTAACCGAATGATGACATGAAGAAAACAAAAGTCAATAGAGGAAAGCGGACAGCACAGAACCTCTACGCCTGATAATATCGCGCAATACAGGTCGGGTATGAACGCCGCTGAGAACGCCCGTGCTCATCTCGATAGCGTTAGACACCCTCTCGGGCGTTCGAAGCTTGAATGGTCGGGGCCCGCCTCAGGGACGTGCCATCTCCGCCGTGGGGGGTCCAGTCGACTGAGGTAGGATTCATATTGAGGCTCATCTTCCTCTGCAGGCTCATTCGGTCATCAAGTTGTAACTCTGGGAGCATGACCGCACGATCGATGGCGACAGGGAGGCCGCGATGACGCCCTCTGAGCATCACCAGGCAGATGATAAGTTTGGATAACGGGTGGAAGACCCCGGATAGCGAATAGTTTGCCTGTAAGGGCAGATCAGAACACCCGAAAATCCACTGTATGGAACAGACCAACCATAGGTAGACCAAGGCTCAATCCGACAGTCCCATACGCAGAGACCAACTCAAAGACTGTGAGGGGCTTGTAAATGGTCACCACAATATCTAAACCAGAAGAGCTCACTGATGGCAAAGATGTCGAACCAGCTGTCATTCGCAGGGCCGGTCAGACCAGGACGCTGGTGGTTCCTTCAGTATCGCGGGGTTGAGAATCCACAGCCTAGGTGCTTACTTCTATAATGCACAGGAGGAACAAGGCCAACGCCAACCACCACATATCTAAGGCACAGTTACAATTTGACGCTTTCAAGCTGAGAAATCCATACCGAATGACAGCTGTTTTCGCATATGCAGAGCCAAGTACCGGCTCCACACTGTCGCAGTCGAACCAACGGGTGCGAAATGATCGTCCACCGATTCATCTTCATCCCCAAATACGCCTAACGAGTTCTCCTCGTATACGTTCGTGGAGCGGACACTCATTGCAATCGGGTCTGGATGAATTTCGGTGAAAGGGTCTCAGGCGAGGGGGAAAGAACTCACAGACGCTGACATACATCATCACCACGTAGAGTACCCTTGATAGAAAAATGTGTAAGAAAAAGGTTTGACTATCCCTAATGCACCTAATCACTTTACTCCTGGAGCAAGGGCAGCCAGCGAAACAGCAGCGAAACCAGCAGCCCTCACGGCGGTCGCTTGTAGAAGTCCAAGCAAAACCCTTACGTGGAGCGGAATCGCTTCGATTGCACTAGTACCAATATCTAAGACCAGGAAGAAGAACCAGTCCGTGAGGCTGAATATGATATGATATGAGATGGGGCATATTCAGAATAGGCAGTGGGTGCTCACGTGAGACCCAAGACTACAGTGAGAAGGAACCACGTTTGATGCGACGGGAAAAGGTATACAAAGCACCGACGAGGATGATCGAGCAGGAATGTAAGAGGATCCTTCAACCCGAAGCGGGTTGGTATTAGCTTCAGGAGTAGCCATCTTGTGGAAGGATGAACGATGTTCTCGCTGAAGTACCTGTGTGAAGGACTCACATAGTAAAGCGTAAACTGATTCAGGGATTGTGATTAGAACGCGGAACAAGCGGTTAGCTGGTGAGGGACTTACAAGACAGGCTGGGAAAAACGGGTTAGAGAGATACACTGAGAGCCCAGACAATAAGACTCACAAATCCCGTATTCCCAGTAATAATCAGAAAGGCCAGGGTGATAATCATAGGGTAAGCTCGTTGGAAGGGGACCATAGATTGGTCCACCAGTGACATCCCAGTATTCGTGTATGCGGAGGTAACCTGGAACAACGAGAACCTGAAGAGAGTTAACCAAGGCTCTCCGAGCCGCCATACAGCACTCACCACACTGGGGAAAGATTGGAATGCAGGTTGGGAGGAAGAAAGCTTTGTTTCCACTCTGGGAGAGACATGTAGGGCGCGATGATAATGAATGCGACAGCCTGGATGACCAAATAGTACTATGAGGCAGGAGACAGTCAGCATCAGTGGTAATGGGGTAATATATGGAACGTACACATGGAACAATCCACACAAGACAGTTGAGAGCCTTAAACTCGATACCGCAGAGTTCCTCAATCTGCTCGTGGGTCAAATCGTGAAATGTAGAGTTTCGTCCAACCGATGCATTGAATGTGATGTAGCCCACTGGCCGGGGTCCCGTGGTTTGTTGTTGTCCACCTTCTACATGCTGTGATGTGAATGTCCGAGTGACGGGAATAGTAACCGTCCGTTTAATTCTCCGTTCCAGGCTCGGAAAAAACTTGTGGACAATCGAGGAGATCATTTCATGCGGCATAGGGAACCCACCCAATCCACGGTGTGTAGCCGGTACAGATGAGCGGTGCGTATGATTCGTTGGAGTTCGGGTGAAGGTTGCCGATCCTGCTGGGAAGATCAGCTAAATTCTGCATCCAACCACGCAGGATGACTTACTCGCCACTTCTACGTGACCCTCCCCATCGCTGACGCCGTGCTGGATGCGGCTCTCAGCCACGGAAGGTTGTCGCTTAATCCCGCGGTCAACAGACGGTCTTGTCTGGTGTCGACCTCTCAGTTGTGGGGAAGGGGCGAATTCCACGGTTTGAGTCCGAGTCACAGAAGGACTTCGAGGTTGGGGTGGGTACAGGGGTAAGTGGTGACTCAGTGATGGAGAGACTGTGGGCGGTGTCAACGAGAAGGCAAGACCATACAGCAAAGGCTTACGGTGTGGTAATGCTCCTGAGTTAGAAACGCGTCGATTAAGCCTCCCACGGCGGGGAACATCGTTGATCTCCTCCAGCTCTGATTCTGGCTCGGGTTCCGAGTCATTCGGCTGCTGGACGGATGGTTGAGACTGGACTGGTTCCGATTCTCTAATCGATGATCCGGACTTGGTTGACCCCGAATCCGCCAGGTTCCCACCGTGCTGAGCGGTCGGCATCCGACCCTCGCTAATCCGGCCGCTGGGGTTGACCAGCTTCGGTTTGTCGTCCATCCTGCGGATCATATTTGGCCGAACGCGCCGATTCTTGTGGTTCTCCTTGGACGAGCGGGTGGAATCTGTTTCATCGGCGGATTCTTCTTGCAGGGTGGTATTTCGACGAAGAAGGGTAGAAATTGGGGACCACCACCTTCTGCGTGCATGAAGGTTCAACTCTGACTGGGCCTTCCGTTCCTCGATGCGCTTATCTCTTGCCGTTAAGCGGGACCGCAGCTCCTTTGCAAGGAAGTGTCTGGAGCAGGCGTGAGAATAGAGAGCTAAAGGTAGGATTTAATGATGATCAAACCTGCGTATAAGGACCATGACCCAGGATACAACGATCTGGGGGGTGGCAGGTTGGTAAATGGCGTATTTCCCTCATATTATGATGAGAGGATTCGATAGGCTTTAAGATTTAGTCGAGGAAGGCGATCGGGGGTTGTCACAACCAAGTCGACCGCCATCAACAACAGGCCCAAGGTCATCAAGGCATGTCGCCGAAATTAAGGTATGGAGCAAGGGGTCGTTCAACTCACGGGGCTTCCCAAGAACATCTGGATGAAGACGACAGTTTGTTGCCAGGCCGTCATAATGCTCAAGTCAATTGTGGCGAGACCTGTGACCGTTACGGCGCTGACGGAGAGGAAGAGGGCGTCGATGTACGATACGCGGTTTTCGCCATTAGAGGCGTATAAGATGATGGAGAATAAGAGGGGGGCGAAGGTACTGTGGAGAGAATTAATCAGAAACAGACAAAATGGAACGGGTTGAGCTCACAAAACGAGGAGGTGTATCCGGAAAAAGTTGAGATTGTGGTAGATCCCGCCCCAGAAACCACCGAGACCCTTTCTCTTTGGGATGACCGGGGTGTCCAGCGAAGGCATTGAGGAGACTTTAGGTCGTGGGGGGTGCTGGGGGAGCCGGGAGGGGACCCGCTGGTGGTGGTGTACAGTGGCTTTCGTTCCCGCACCCTAATTCCCAGATAAACGTGCGCTGACTGCGTGCTTTTTACGCCATGCTGCTCGACCGTGACCGACTACATAGTAACCCACCCCCCTGTTGACTATGAGAAATCCACCCACTCCTACCCTAGGGAGACTCACCCTCCGTGACCCTGTCAGAGACTTTCCAGCAGTTCGACCATCTTGACAAGTCTTCACCTCGGCTTCCCGATCAGCTCACCAGCCCCCTCTACAAAGGGTACAATGTACAAAGACCACATCTAAAAATTTCACGACGGGGACGTCGCGTGGCTCATTGACTATCTGGACGACGTGTGTATTTCTGCTGCGTCCCACCTGCTCCCTGCTGAGTCCGAGCAGATTATCGATACTCTTGATTGTGCCAGTCATGCATTCCAAAAACCCCTACGTGAACTCGGAAGGATATACAGCACCCGGCTGCCGCACTCGTGCATACTCGGAAGTTTTCTTTCGCCCCTCAGTGGGCACCCTGTCGCCTCTGGGGGTTCTGGTGGCGTGTGTGGGGGGTTGCTGAATGATTCGAGGGTTTGTGTCAGGCTACGGGGTTTTGCTAAGGGGGGATCGCAGGGGACCGGGAAAGTGCATTATTGACACCATCATCTTTCCCTGTTCGCGTCATTGACGAGACCAACGAATAATCCACCGCGACACCATCATGTGGAAACGTTTAACCCGCCAAAACATCGTTCCACTCCTGGGTGTCACTCCCGAGTCCCTCTAGCACATTTTCACCTGGATGCCTGGCGGGGAACTGAATGCGTATGTCGTCAACAACCTAAGCACGGACCAACTCGGTGTTGCGTGTATTCCCGTGATATTGTCCACGGGGACCTTAAGGGGGTGGATAATTCTTCGAAAGCCCATCCTATGCAAGGAGGCAATGGTTTCTCTTTCGCGACAGTCATGATTGAGGTGTGTTACAGACACCCGCTGTGACTCGACTGTTTGTTCACCTCTCCACTGATACAGGCATTCACCGGCAAGGTCCCGCTTCATCCTAATCCTCCTGCGGCAATGTTGGCCATATTAGACGAGAGGAAAACAGCACGGCCGACCCACCCGAATCTTACGGATGGATTGCGGGCATTGGCGAAACATTGCTGGAATCAGCGATCTCACCTGCGCCCCGAAACAACCTGACCCGTCTAGTCACGCCGGACCACCGAAGCCATAACCGAACGGTTCGTCCTTTCCATGAGAACCTCCCAAAGGTGTACTAATTTTAAATATCTGTAAAAACATACACGAGGGTGACGAGGGAAAGGGAGAGTCGCTGGAAGCGTCAGGCGGGTCGCCGAGTTTGTTCGCGACCAAGCGCCCCACTGACCCCGTCTTCAATGTTTCTGCTTGCCTGCTGTCGCCCTGTGGTAACATACCGTTCCCCAAAGGATCACGGGATATGGTGCCGGTTCAAGAGTACGTGTTATACTCCAAACTCCATTTCCGCACCAATTCAGATAACGCGTACTTTGCAGGGAAGCAGGGTTATGCATCGGATGAGAACATACATCCTTAGGGACGCCTGACCATCCATCCCGACTGGTAATTGCTCTTCAATATCATGGCTCTCCTTCACTATACCACCTCCGACTGGAGATGCCGCCTGCACTGTGCATCCGAGCAAAGAGCCCCTGGACCAATCTGTAGTGCCACAGTGCGTGACTGACATTTATCCTGATGACTGAATTGGCGGGAAGTGCATTAGAACACTCAGGCAGGGGTAAAGCCAGGCCACGACGCACGTGTGAGAGTTGGCTATTCTCCACTTTTGTCCTTCGTTCCACGCCCTTGAATTTGGGACGCCCTTAAACTCACCTGCCCAGTAGTACAGATAACGGATAGAAATCACTCGTTGCTCCGCCCCGTAGGGGAAATGCAATAACATCGTACACATTGATATGAGCACTAGAGTATTAAAAGTAGCCGGAACAAAACTAAGACACCGAAAAACGCACATGGCAAAATGGTGAACGATAAACGACAACGAAAGACAGATGCACAGTGGGACAGAAAGCCGGTCATAAAGGAACAGAGACGAAAGTCGATGGGGAGAAGCGAAATAACAAGAGAGGGAGTAACACAACATGAAACAAATAAAAAACGATGTAAGGGAGGAAAGAACGCCTATGCAAGAAGCTCAAGCAGCTTATCGCTGTCCATCGACTTCTCAGCTACCCTAGTCCGCTGTTCCTCGTCCTTATCCAGCCCAGCACCCTTCATCATCGTGGCCATAATCTGGAAAGCCTTGGGAGCGTCGATCGCAATGTCGTCCAGAAGCTCGGCAACAGGTGAGAAACCTTCCTCGAAGGCGGAGGCGGAGCACAACTTCTTCACGACAACTCTTGCGAACACATCGGCGACTAACTGTCCGTCGGCTTCCTTCGACTCGATGGCCTTGGAGACCATCTTGTCGACCAGCAGATGGTGATGCTCCGAAGGAAGCTTGGCGAAGTAGTTCTCAGACTCGTCGATGTTGCGAATGGAAAAGAGCTCCTTGATGTCCTCGGCAATCTTCTTGTTTGCTTCAGCCTCGGACATGGTTGGGGGAGCGTCGTCACCGCCCTCGTCTTCTGAATGATCTGCGGAACCGCCGTTGACTTTATGCTCTTCCTCGAGGGGCCTCGATCGCGGGAGAAGCTGTAACTTCCTGCGCTGGGGTTCAGGGGCACCGCCCACTCCAAGGTCAACACTTGTCCTCCTACTGCTCGGTCGGCTTGGTTTCGAGCCAGTTTCGGGCATCGCCTCCGCATCCCGGCCAAGCATCATGAACATATTCGAACTCGAATTGACCCTATTCAGAGTAGAATCGCGCTTTGCAGCATCCTTTTTGCCGGCCCAAACGCTGCTCGGACCCATGACGACAGGACCAGACTTGTTGATCTTGCCGAAATTCGACAGGTCTCCAGCCTTGGATGGAGGCCGGGGAGTGGATCCACCCGCAACGGACCACCCGTCGGCTTGTTGCTCCCCAGGGGGTCCTCCGCCACGATCTCCACCCCGCCGAGAGCCACCGCGGGACATAGTGAGGGTACGGTTCGCAGCTTCCTTCTCTGCCTGGGCCCTCTGCTTGGCCGCCTGGGGTGTGTAAGGTCAGGGGCGTTTGACTAGAGCGAAAGTGGGGAGACTTACCTCTTCGTGAACCTGAGCGATCGTAGTTGGAGCCGCAACTTGATTCCTTGGCACCCATTTCCGTTCGCGTAGCTCGATGAGATCCTGAGCATAAAAAGTATGAGATCACCTGTCGAAAGTAGAACGTAGAACTAACCTGCAGCATGAACTGCATACGAGATGCAACATTGTTGCTCTTTCCTAGCTCCTTCATCCTCGTGAAGTAGATATCCATATGGGCACGAGCCTTGGGATTGTCAAGCAGCTTTCCGACGGTTGTAAGCAATCGGCACAAGCTCTCAATTTCCTCCTCCTCGGGGTTGTCGACATTGCCAAGAAGTTTCTTGATACATTCGTGCATGATACGTTCCGTCAACATTTGTAGCTTGTACAGTTCACCGATGAACTGGATCAGACCGAGACCTTGTCGCTTGGCCTTCTGCGCAGTGTAGTACTCGCTGGAGTAGAGTTCAACTTCGCCAGACGCTTCTGCAGCCTTCTTGACGGCGGCATCTTCGGACGCCTTCGCGGCAGCGGCGAAAGCAGCAGCATCCTTCGCGGCCCAACCACGCTCGAAGTCCTCCTGGCAACGATTCAAAAGGTACTTTCGGAAGAGTTGACCGCCGGTGATGGGTTTTCCCTCCGTGTTCCGGATACCATCGTCCTGGACATTGGGGCTGATCATCTCCATCATTTTCCTGCAGAGTCGCGCATACATCTCCGACCACGCAGCCTCGTCGGTTGCCTTCTCGAAAACGAGCCTGATGACGTGGATGAGCGTCCGACCATCTTTCTCCGCTTCGGACTTGTTAGCCCACTCGATGATTTGGTTGGAGATAGAGTCAAACTTCTCCATCGTAAGCTTGTTGAGAAGTGCTTTGACCTTCCTCTCGACGTTCTGCTCTTCGTCGGCTGGTGTCTTCCTGGTCCACCTGTTTGCAGAAAACTCCAGCGGAGCAACCGGTTCGAAGTTTGAAAGTTGGTCCTTGGCGGCCTGATTATTAAACACGTTCGCGGCATGAACCTTGTTTGACTCGTTACGTTCACCACCTCGTTTGCTCCTCGTCCGATTGCTGCCTGGACCGCCTTGGCTACTCGTGCGGGTCATCTGGCCTGGCCGGCCGAAGGGCATGCCTGAACCAGTGGCTGTGGTGGAAGTCGAACGCTGTGACATCGCAAACCTCTCTTCGCTCGTCATCTTGCTCGTTGGGGTGGAGAAGTTGCCCATCGTGAATCCACCGGGAGTGCCAGGCTTAAAGCCGGACATTGAGGCCTGCCGAGACACCGGTGGGGGCATGGCTGCAGAGCTGGTCCTGTGGCGGCCAGAACCACCACGAGTCATCGGGTAGTGTGGCTGTTCACCTACAGCCTCGAGACCGATGACATCCAGAGGGACGTCTGGTTTCTCGGTACAGATCGCCATAAACTGAAGAAGGAAGTCTCGGTCGTATCTAACAAATCGTGTCAACAAATACTGATAAAAGTCACCAAAGCCGAACCCACCTGAACTTTCCATTCTTCGAGTTCACGTTCAACTCCGGTTTGGGGCTAGTGACTCCTTCGGGGTACGAGATATGACCCAAATCTTCGATGATCCTTGCTGTCGCCAAGGCAGAAAGAGGAGCAGCAGCTACGTTCTTCGTCGCACCAGAGAGGTCCAGGGGTCCAGGGCGGGTCTTTGTAACGGAGGTGTCGATTTTGAGGCCCTCCTTCCTCGAGAAAATCTCCCTCACCTCCTTGGGAGGTTCCTCAGAAGTAGGGCTCTCAACGACCTCACCATCCTCTGTATTCTGCTCTTCAGCCAATTTGGCTGCCACCCTCTCCTCCTCCTCCTTCATCCTCCGCTCCTCAGCCTCCTTAGCCAACCTCAGTTTCTCAGCTTCGACAGCCTTCCTCTCTTCCTCTTCTTTTTCTTTGCGCTTCCTCTCCTGTTCCTCTGCAGCTCTCTTCGCTTCTTCCTCCTTTCTAACCCTCTCCCTTTCTTCCTCCTTCCGCATACGCTCCCTCTCAGCCTCTTCTTCCTCTTCCCTCTTCTTCCTCTCAGCCTCCTCTACCTTCCGTTTCTCCTCTTCTTCGGCCTTCCTCTTCTCCTCTTCCTGCTTTCGTTTCTTTTCCTCCTCAGCAGCCTTCTTTTCTTCTTCTGCTTTCCTCGCCTTCTCCTCCTTCTCCTTCTCTTCTGCTAACCTCTTCTCCTTCGCTTCGACGGTTTCCATCCTGATCACAGATGACCTTTTATGGTGGGTTTGGTGAATCGGTGGAACGTTGTTTTCTACAACCGGTGAGGCAGGAACATCCTTCTTCCTCCAAGCGCCAAAATCGACCTCCTTCCCATCCTGGCTCTTGATTGTAACCCTCTTAGGGAAGAACGTGCTTGCACTAGTATTTAGGCGACTAGTACCACTCCCACCTCCTCCACCGGGGCCGGGTGGTGCGGTGGTGGTTGAGGGCGTTGGAGGGGGTGAAGAAACGTTGTTCGGGCTCGGATGTGAATGAATGTGTGAAGGGGAGGGAGGAGGCAGGGGACCTGGTGGGACAGGGGATGGTGTTCCCGGGTGGAGTTGGTTGGGCGGGTTTCGCGGTGACAAGGGAAGAGGAGCTGGGTGCGGGCCAGGTGTACCCTGGCCAGGGTGTGGGGGTGGAATCTGTGACATCCACGGGGGAGGGTACATATACGCCGGGTCATGTGGCGCATAAGGAGGATACTGGACGATGAAATGAAGTGAATATCAGTCGCTGTGCGCGGTGGCTAGAGACACGTTGCTTACGTAGTATCCGTAGTGTCCGGGCGGAGGGAAGCCAGCAGGGGGAGGTGGCCCAGGGTGGGTGGAATGAGGGGGAGCGGACAGTCTCGGACTCGACATCCCGGGTTGAATCCCAGAAGTAGCGGCGGTATTCGGTGTAGGCGGTGGTCTATTACCCACTCCAACACCCCCACTTGTCCCGTTCGCTAGATTCGTCTGCCGGGGGAAGGCGGGTGATCGGGGTGTCTGTGTAGGTGGTCCATTGCTTGAGGTTTGTTGAAAGCCTGCTCTAGGGTTGAAAGTGGAAACGTTGTTATGGAGGTTCTGAGAAGGCGGTGGTGGGCCTGATTGGGTGGTCGTGTTTGAAGTGGACGACGATGAAGAAGCGGAGGTGGAAAGGGAAGCGGATAGGGCGGGTGATGAAGGGTCTGAATTCGTCTGTGGGGTAATGGAAGGGGAGGAGGGAGCGTTCTGGAAGAATTTACGGATGTCGACCTTAGTAGGCTTTGGGGTGGGTGTAGATGAAGGAGCGGGAGCGTCAGGCCGTGATGTGAATGATTCCGACTTAGATAATGAAGGAGCGACAGGTTTTGTAGCGGTGGGAGATATAATTGTAGGAGGGGGAGGGTTCGAGGTCGAACTCGACTGTTTCAAGGACGACGGACCGGCCTGTTGATTCCCAAAAGAAGGCATTAGCTTGCCACTACCATTTACCGCTGGCACGGATCCAAATGATCTAACGCCCTCAGCTTTGAGGGGGGGCACATTGGCAGGAGATGAAGATATCGTCGCGGAATTGTCGTCTATTGACCCAAAAGTCACTGAATCTAAAGGAAACCAAGAGGTCAGACATCCGGAGAAACGTGGCAGAACTGGTAGTGAATCCCGTCCTGCCTCTGCGCGAGCGAAGCAGAACTGGCTCCGCTTGGGCGCCAGGGGACTGGGTCGATCCTGAGTGAAGAGAGACGTACTTTGTTTCGAAATACCGACATTACCACGAGAAGGAATGTTAATCCCGTCCTTTATGGCGACAGCTTTCTGACCAAGGGCACTCGACCGTCTAGAATGAGTTTGCACGGGAGAGTTTGTTGCATTTTGTTGGGGAGGCAAAGCAGGCGACTGAGATCTCGTGGGGGACGCCGAAGTCGAAGTTACAGCAGGTGAAGTCGATGTTTGTGGAGGGCCTCTTGCCCAAGCTGACTTTTGCGGTAGCTGGGTCGAAATCTTTGGCGTAGATGTCGTTGAAGGTTTGCTCATTCTGAGATGAAGAAAAGGGAAAAGTGGGGGGTTAGATGCTGGGGTTATAGGGGAGGAGAGGGAGGAATGGACGGACGAGTTGCTGGGTGAAACTCTTTGGGTCGGTAATGCGATGTAAAATCGGGATTATCTATTCGCTCTTGTAGGTGGGTCTTGACAACGGACCTGCCTGCAGGGGTAGAATAGTCGAGCGGGCTTGAGCTGAATATATGCGCCGCCGCCGTTCGCAGGCGGAGGGAGAGGATCGATGGAGAAAAAAAGAAGGCGGAGGGGTTGGCAGGGGGGAAACGAAGACGGAGGGGGGGGTGAAATCAGATGCGTTGTCGACGCCGACCGTTGGGACGCTCACCTAGCCTGGTAAAAGTCGTAAAGAGAAAGGGCAAACTCGTCGTCGGACGCGTCGAAGGCGATCCGAGATGTTTGGAGGATTTTTGTCCGTTGCCTGTCTGGTGGAACAGGTTAAAAGACAAGTTGAGGGATCCGGCAGTTTGTCATCCCAGCCACACATCCCCGCCGCGCGACTCATCATACGTCAAGAGTCATCCAAAAAATCCCACAAATTCAGAATAAAATCTACACTGCGTTTTCTACTCTCCCTTTCCATCCGACGATGACGGGCGGGGAGAGGGGACAGGGTTCTCCTCGGTATACAGTCCGTTCTCCTCGATATACGTCACTACTGGAGAGGGGAGCAGATATCTCACGGACAGCCCTCTCTTCAAAAATAGTCGGACTTTGGTTGACGAGACGTCATTCTGAATCAGCTGAGGGATCATGTGGATGTTGTGCCTCCACCGTGCCAGGCCATCCGTGGCCTGGTCCATGTCGGATCCTGCACGCTCAACGATGAAGCACCCGTACTTGCCGAGGATGTGATCCAACTGAAGGGTGAAAAGTGTGGCGGCGTTATTACTAAAACTGACACGAGGAGAGGAAGACCCACATCTGCTTGCGACCAGACGCCCGGTTCGGACATGGTCGCAATCAGGTCAGAGCCCGCAAGGAGGAGGATCTTTACGGGACGCATTTCCCCTTCCAACGTCGCAACACCTCCCAGTTTGTCATTGATCTCGTGCTCAAAGTGGTCGAGGACGACGGCGGTTCGTTGGTACGATTGGAAAGCCTCCCAAGGGTCAACCATCAACCACGAGGACGTCTGTTCAGCGGCTAGGTTGCACATAGTCACTCTGCAAGGCGGATTTTTACATCAACAAGACGGGGTCGGCATTGAGAGAGGGAACGGATCGACGTCATTACCTGTGTTTGGCACTCAAAAGACCAGGCTTCTTGTACATGTCACTGACGGGGCTGAGGTAACCGCCAACAATCTCGTACTCGGTCTGTTGCCGAGCATAATCTCTCGCCATCTCGAACATGCGGAGGTGCAGGTAGGTGATTGGACTGAAAGAACCGCAGGCCACAAGAACGAGTGGCTGTCTGGATGAATCCCGCAAGACCCTTTGGAGGCGGTGAGTTGGGAACGAATAGCCCTCTGGGTTAGCGAGTTGTCTTGTCTGTGCTGCCATTTCGCGGCGGAGGGTGTCGGCCTCGACGTACACAGGTGCGGAGGGGGGAAGGTGTGTGGCGATGGGAAGGATGAGAGGAGTCAACGAAAGGCGTCAGTTGCAAAATGATTCCCTGCCGGGTCTATATCGGTGACGGTCTGATCTAATCGCACTCGAGCACAGACGGTGGCGGATCCCAGGAATCACGATTGTAGCATATCTGATGGAGGTCGTGCGAGGTTGCAACCGCCTCGTATACATCGTTTAACAAGCTTTACATAGACATGGTCCTTATGCGGAGTGATCCCCTTGTGACCTGTCCCCCTGCTCCTTAGCTCGGCCAATCAACGTCTTGATGGACTTGATCGCAGCTTCCCGGGCAACGACAAGCTTTCTCAGTTTGGAGAGATCGTCAATGGTGTCATAGTCCATCGTCCTGTGAGTGGAGGGCTTCCCGGTCAGGGCCGTAAACTCTGAGCGGAGATCGGCGAGGATGTCATCCAACGAAGAGAGCATCGTTCTGCAATCGTTCAAGTCCTCCTGCAGCTTGAAATGCCGGCAGACTTCCGCAGCGCAGGTCTCGATGTGGGTAAACCTGGTGGGGCCCAACATTATCCCTCCGAACCTACAGAATGGGTCAGACTCGTCTACAGCAGGCTGGAAGGTGAACCCACCACCGACTGACAACGACGACGGCGTCCATGACACCCGCCTGCTTCATCATGCCGAGGACCCTTCCGCCTGCCCATTTTTCTCCGTCGTCGTCATATGCGGAGACGACCTCGAAATCATCTTCGCCACCCAGACCGGTCACACCTGGTTTGAGGGCCATGAACCGCCAAGCGGCGACCTCGTGGGCGGGTGGACGACTCGCATGGGTTCTACGAATGTAGGCGACGGCATCCTTCACTTGAGAGACATCCTTCGCGGGGATGATGTAGGCTACAAACGCGGATTTTCTGTCTCGAATTTCCTGGGAAGTGAAGGAGATTGTCGGAGGGGAGGCAGCAGATTGAGAAGACACGAAGTGACCTAAGCTTGATTGCATGCTCTGAACCTGGCACAGCCTACGGCTAAGCACCAACCCGGAGACCCGAGGAGGCGAACTCCACACCCACCCGCCGAATGTTGGGCGCTTGTCTTGCCGGGCTGATCGTTCGCCGGCAAGCCGGAAATAGGCGTGGGTCCCGTCCAGGACAGACGGTGATGTAACCGGGATGGGCTTGGAAATAGGTCCACTGAGGGCACTGGGGTGGGTGTTATTAGTTACATGCACTGCTCGACGTCCGTCCGGACCTCTCCACCTCACAGGGACGAGAGGGATAGAAAAAAACCGGAAGAAAAAAAAAAGAGGGAGGAGACGGATGGATCCGATCAGACGGCCTTGTTGCCAGACCCCCCTTTGTGTCCCCGACGGCCTCTCTCTCTCTCGTTTGACGTTCCAGCGACGGCCAGGAGCCTTTCCTCTCGTCTATCTACTTATCGCACCTAATCCCCTCTTTTTTCCTCACAATCATGGCCGACATCCCAGACATCATCCTCAAAAACTCAGACCAGAGGACCCTCTCCCCAGGGGCAGTCGGATTCCAGGTCGCTACCATGGCTGGAATCTCCGTATGTTGTCCACCTTCTTCTCGCCCCGCCTCCAGAATCTTCACACTCCTGCTTTAGTTGATCACCGTCCTTGTTTTCAACGTCCTCCGGCCAAACAATAAAGTGTGTCTCGGCGCTGTACCACCCGGCCAACACTGCTGAATCTTCTGCTCCCAAAGATTGTTTACGAACCCAAGGTCAAATACCACGTCGGCGACAAGAAGCCCCCAAAGATATCAGACTCTCTCTTCGGCTGGCTTCCCCCACTCATACATACCAAGGAGCCAGAACTTCTCGAGAAGATCGGTCCAGACGCCGTCACATACCTTCGCTTCCTTAGGATGATCCGTTGGATGTTCACTGCTGTCTCTGTCCTCTGTTGTGGTATCCTCATCCCTATCAACGTTTACTACAACACCAAGATATCCAAGTCACCGTCCCGGAACTTCCTTCTGCTACTCACAATCCGAGATGTCCGTGGTGACTGGCTATGGGCTCACGTAGTGATGACCTACATCATCACCTTTGTCGTCTTCGCTTTCATCTACTTCCACTGGAATGCCATGGTCCGCATGCGCCACATCTGGTTTCGTTCCCCCGAGTATACCAACTCTTTCTACGCTCGTACACTCATGATTCAGGGTGTTCCAAAGAAGTTCCAATCCGACGAAGGCATTCGAGCCGTTTTCCAGTCTATGCAGATGCCCTATCCAACCACCTCCGTCCACGTCGGTCGCCGCGTCGGTGATCTACCGGACCTCATCGAAAAGCACAATGATACCGTCAGAGAACTCGAGCATGTTCTCGTTGCTTATCTCAAGGATGGAAAAGTCGGTAAGAAGCGCCCTACTGTCCGTCTTGGCGGAAGTTGTGGTGGCGAGAAGGTCGATGCTATCGATTACTACACGTACGTGCCGATCCATAGCTTCCAAGTTTTCTCTTACGCTAACGCCGGGTCCGCCCCACTATCCAGGAGGAGGCTTCAAGTCACCGAGAAAGCGGTCGAGGATTATCGTCATCAGATCGACGATCGTAAACCTGAGAGTTATGGTTTTTCTTCTATGGCCGCCGTTCCTTACGCCCACATCGTCGCCAACATGCTCAAGGATAAGAGTCCCAAGGGGACTGACGTCATACTGGCACCTAATCCAAAGGACATCGTGAGTCGATCACGTCTTTCCTTATCACTCCACACCTCGTTGACATCTTCGAAGATATGGAGCAATTTGAATTTGAGCGCTAGTGAACTAGCTGGAAAGAGGATGATGGGCTGGGTATACCTCGTCCTCGTCGCGTTCTTCAATACCATCCCGCTGTTTATCCTCTCCATCCTCGCTAACCTGTCATCTGTGGGTACTTCCCACTATCGAAACAAATCCGTTCTTACCAAATTCAACTTCTCCAGTTAACCTCCGTCGTTCACTTCTTGGACCAATGGAGTACAGCGTCCCCCAAGTCCTTCGCTTACGTATCCGGTGTCTTACCTCCCGCCATCTCTGCTCTGTTCGGATACATTTTACCCCATATCTTCCGGTGGCTTTCCAAATACCAGGGTGCCACAACTCACTCACGTTTGGATCGGGCCGTCATCGCGCGTTATTACGGATTTCTCGTCGTCTCCCAGTTGATCATCTTCACCCTGATCGGTGTCATCTTCAGTGTGTATCCTGTTGATCCCCCCCTCTCTCTCGTGCTAATTTCGTCTGTCGTGTAGTCAGGGTCAAGGATATCGTTGATCAGATTGGAAAGAAGTCTGCCAAGGACATTTTCAACTCTTTCGACTCGCTTCCGGAGACCATCAATACCGCATACATTGACCAGTCACCCTATTGGCTTACATATTTCCCCTTCCGAGGCTTCCTGGCCGTCTTCGACCTCGCTCAGATCATCAACTTGGTCTGGATAACTATCAAGAAGAATCTCTTCGGCAGGACCCCCCGTGAGATCCGCGAGTGGACTCAACCTCCCGAGTTTGAATATGCGGTCTACTATTCAAACATATTGTTCATGTCTACCGTCGCAATGGTGTTCGCTCCCCTTGCCCCTCTCGTCGCCGTCGCTGGTGCAGTTGTGTTCTGGGTCAGCTCATGGGTGTACAAGTACCAACTTATGTTCGTATTCGTCTCTCGGGTCGAGACCGGCGGCCGGTTGTGGAATGTTGTTATCAATCGTCTATTGGTCGGAATTATCCTGATGCAAGCTCTGATGTGTCTCACAATTGGTCTTCAACTTGGATTCCGGACATTCTACTGGGTTGCTACCCTCCCACCGATTGTTCTCGTTCTGGTCTTCAAGGCATTCATCGATCGCAGGTTCTTGAACGATTTCAAATACCACATTCCATCGCAAGACGAGCTCGCCCAGGCTAAAGTCCACTCTCAACGATCCGACAACAACAGGAACAGGCTCGAGAAACGTTTTGGCCACCCGGCATTGACCTCGGACCTCTTTACTCCAATGGTGCACGCCAACATGGCGCACCTCTTACCTCAGGTTTACAATGGAAAGATCGAGAGCGATAAGACGCGGTTGGGAGAGTATGGTGGTCAGAGGGTCGAGGCCCAACGAGTCCAAGGGATCAAGATTGCCGCCATCGACCAACACGATCTCGAATACGACCCAGCCTTATATCAACGGGACCGCGGTGAAGACCACTGGGACAACCAATCCATCTCCTCGGCAAATATCCTTTCGGATAGGGGAGCCTCGCCCGCTCCGACGGCGGCTGGCATCAGACACTCGCAGTTGGACAAATACCTCAACATGGGGCAACCATCGGAATACGAGATGAGTAGGTTGGGACCTGCAGAACTGGATCAGGTTCCGCTATTGAACCCCGGTATCAACGCATCCGTGTACGACCAGAGACTGAACGTTTCGAACCCTTCGTTCGCCCCATCCCCTGTCGGCACTCCCTACACGTCGTATAGCCAATACCCGCAATACCCGGATACGACGAGGGAGACGCCGTATAGAGAAGCCCCCACCCATAGGCCGGGGCAGATATCCAGGGGTCCCTCGACTTACACGTACTCTGACGAGCCCGTTCGGTCGACGACGCCAGGGTACCAACCATCACCAATGTCGAGACAGGTCTCAGACTACGATGAACCACGAGGACCTCAACAATCGTATTTCCCAGACCCTAATCGACAGGGTCAAGGACAGTTTGGTTCTGACCAGAATGTTACCGGGCGTGGAGCTTGGCGGGGATAACCTGGTCGCTCAGTGCTTTCCACCTTTATCTCCCTTGTTGCTATTTCCACACGGACTGGTCCCCGCCCACCTTTTTGATCACCACTTTGCTCTTCCTCCCTTCATGAAGGCGATGGGAGATCAAGGGATGTGCGAGGTTCTCTGCTAATTTACCTACTCAACTCTACTCCAGAACTCTTCTGTCTGCACGTCTCCTCTGTACACTCCTTCATACTGTTTTTCGAATATGCCATCTAATCCTGCCATAGTAACGAGCTTTCACGACACATACACTACCCTCACCAACCTCTCCGGGGGGTGTACGCAAGATTGGGCCAGGCCGTAAATTTCCGGTGGGAGAGGAATGTGTTTGAGTTCGCACATGAGCCAGTGATACAATATGGATCTGATATAAATACTTTGATAATAAACACCATCGATGGGGCAGAGGGAAACTAAATGGAACAGACAATATAATGTACAAGGTGTGTATAGGACGAGAATACTGAATAAGGGAAGCTGAGAAAGGACCTCATTCCGCGTCCACGTCGCTTATGCCCAGTGCAAGGTCGACCTGTTCCTCGAACAGGCGCATCTCGAACGCTCGCTTGAATGACGCAAACTGTTTGCCGGAGACAGCGAAAACTATCCGCTGAAAGACATCCTTGAACCTTGCGCCTTCGCAAGCAACGAGCTCGGCCCAGAGTGATGCAACCATGTCGACAGAATTTTGACTAGAGCACCCACAGCCAAAAGCACCGAGAACGATGGCGCGATCGCCCCTCTGTTCGAAAACCCTGAGACAACGAGCCATCCGTTCCCGCATGAGGCAGCGGATCTCTGCATCGACGACCGGTCGCTCCTGGGGTAGAGTGAAGCGTTTCTTGCGTACAACCGATGCACTGACGGGGACGGCTGACAGGACGTTGATAACGTAAGGAGAAATGAAGTTCCCCTGCCCTTCCTTCGTACGAAGAGAAGGTGATCTGTTATCCACGAGGTTAGCATCCGGTTCAGCCGATATTATGAGTTCAAACTCGTCATCCTCTGCGTCTGCTCCTTCTCCTTTGACGACTTCTTCCTCCATCTCATCCTTCCTGAACACGGCGACGCCAGGCGCATATAGCATGGAATGATCGTGAACTCCGCTTCCTTCCGATTGTCTCCAGGATTCCCTGTGTTGCTCGTAGAACGAACGAGCAGCCTGAGAGTCCAGCAGGTTGGTAACCAACGAGCTAGATCTGAGAAGTGCATCCGTGTGGTCGTCGAATCCCTGGAGTTTTCCACCTTTTGATTTGTGTGAAACGGAACACAAAAGGCCGATCTTGGTTGTCGATGGACCAAATCGGGAGCTCGGGGTAACGAGATCGGGGGAAGAGCCGGTGAGGGCATGGGCGGCGGCAAGAGTGGATGAGGGGGTAAACTCGATTTTGGTTTGGTGGGGTGATGGGGAGATGGAGGGATTGCGATCTGGAAGCGGGTGGGAAGAGTGGGGGTAGAATGTCGTAAGTTGTTTGGAGAGCTCGATCTGGGCTCCCATGTCGTGGGTGATGTGGGAGAAAGGCCACTCGCTTAGGATAGAGGGAAGGGAAGTAGAAGATGACGGGAGATCCTCTACATATTGGCCACCCCCGCGGGCGATCCTCTCTGTATCCAGTGCGATCTTGGTGCGGTGTTGATGAAGTGCTGCTAGATTGTGTATGTTCTCCCAACGCCTAGTGGCAGCCACCTTTCGCTTCTTCCTGACAAGACCCTGCTTCTTCTGCTGTTTGAGAGAAATTGATGAAGCGCCAGAAGTATGGCGTTTCATACCAGCTGTTGCAGGGGTCGCAGAGCGACTCCTGGCAAAGCGACGACGGTCGCGCTGTTTGTTGTTGAGTTTTGAGTTCATTGTATGACAACGAGATAGGGAGTAAGGGTGGAGGGCTTGGAGGTTGATGTGTACGGAAATGATCGTCTTGTGTAAAGGGGCCACATTCCTAACAATTCAAAATACAGCATCGATTTCAGACTCCGACCAAAATATTCCCATGGATGACTAAAGGGATCACGTGATTGTTGATTGTTCTGCACCTGCGGGTCCCGGCAATGGCGGCCCGAAATCCCGAAGGGCCGAGTCTGACTCTCTACATTCCGATAAGCAAAGGGTGGCAAGCGCATTGAATCGGTGCCCTGACACCCCGGTGGCTGTTAGGCCCACGGTTAGTGACTTCCCTCCTCTCCTGTCCCGCTCCCCGCGGCTCCACCGGCTACATCTATTCAGGCCGCCGTCACCATGGACATTTTGGTGTATGCAAGGGGTTGCATGCCGATATGCAGAGCCGCGAAACAATTGTCGGTTGTACCTTTCCATCGACCTATCATGATTCCAGGGTCCGGTGGACTGCTGGGAAGGCATCCACCGTATGGCACCATCACAAGGCGGCCGGGGGTGTCCAGGGGAACCAACCGCTGTCGTGGACTTGCACAGAATACCTGAAGTACCTCGGTGGTGCCCCATTTATACATATACAATACTCGAATGTTGAATAAGTATACGAGACACTGGTGTCTTTGAGCTCTACTTCGCTCGACATAGCTGCCCAGGCGATCTGGACCCGACCTCAGGATAGTCGCCATGCACGTCCCAACCGACCGCCGAACTGCCCGCGTAACTCCTGCCCAAGAAGCAAGCATGTACTTAGCGCAACCAGGCGGGACCAGTGGTTTCAATAGGGTGTTCCTGATATTTGACAGGCGGGTCCAGGCGACGGACCGTCGATCATGCTTACGTTGTTTAGCCGACGTTGGAAGCCACAAATTAAATCTACGCAATCGTCAGGATACGAATCGGAATTGGTTGCAGAGGGGAGTATTAAATGCGAAGCTTGGTGATATATGCGAGCCACATGACCTATCCTTTGTAGCCAGATGTCGCCACAAGCGACGCCACGCATAGCAAGCTTTCATGAGAACGTTCATCATGTCTGGCAAAAGATACAACTAATGGATACACGGTATACATGCCATTCCAATCGGTAAATAAAATTACGGGGAGATAACGCCAGATATGTATCTTGAAAACTGCTCCAACGGTGCAAAAAAAACCAACAAACCGGACGATCGGATCTAGATCACATTTGATTCTGATAATTGGGAGCGAAGGATGCCCTCGCGAACGCCAAACAGTATCGCGCTTGTCGCGTCGGTGTCCTGCCGTGAGATGTATAACGTAAGCGGAGGAAAGGACAAGTTCAACCGACATACAATGACCGATGTTTCGTGCCAAAAGAACGGTCGAGGCTTAGGCGACAGCTTTTTCTGCGCATATCGGATGAGAAATTTCTCGATTAGGGAAGGACCGCGCACACGTACATGATATGCCCTGAACTTCTCCCTAAAGTCTGTAACGAGGCAAGTTGGTCAATGGGATCGATGGAAGGAAAAAGGACGTACACTTTGCAACAGAGAGCACGTCGTTTGGTTGGTCGCCGTAACTGGTCACGTAATCCCTCACGCGCAGCCCATCCTCGAGCGTTGCGGCAAGGACATCCATCTTGTTCATAAAGAGGATGATGGTGGTACGATCAAGTAGCCTGTTTGAGCAGATGGCCTTCCAGATAATTATCGAGTCTTCGATCCGGTTTACGCTCGGGTCTTCCTCAAGGGTGAGGTTGAAGGTGAGCGGGGCGAGGAATATGATCGCTTGCACTGGAATAATTAAAGTGATTAGCGAAGCGATCAACAAGCTCGAACGCCAAGTTCGCAGAGGTGTTGGAGGGAGATAGTGAGCTACACATTAACAAACATCACCACCCCTTGCTTGACACGGTGCGCCACTTCAAAAAGCAGAAACTCGGGATCGGAGGAACACAAATACTCACTATCGTCAAAAAATGATGCCCATTGGGATCGCTGGAATAAGGAGCCACAAATCCGTTTGGTTAGCGCAATGAACCCGTGTTTGAGCCATCCATAGAAGACGTTGAGAAGGGCTCGAGGAGGCGGACGTATGGTGGGAGTGAACCTAAACGGAAGTAATTGGACTCACTAAACTCCGGCTTCCTCCAACGTCGTAAATATACCAGTCTTTATGGCCTTCAGGAGCTGGAGGCGGGTTAGCAGGCGTAAATTGGGTGGTGGCAAAGTGACCACAGACAGTTCTCCATGACGAAGTGATATTCCTCGACTCCGACAGTTTTCAATCTGGCCTTCATGATGTCCTCTACGGGTGATAACAAAGAAGGGAAAGTTCGTCGGTCAGTTTCATGTAGCGCGACGATCACTTGAACCATCAAATCAACTAACGATCAGATGGCTCGTAGTTTGAAACCGCAATTCGACGGACGTCATCCAAGAAACTTTGGAGGATCAACCGGGGCCGAGGATTCGGTACCAACGAGCAGTAGATGAAAAATTGATGATCGCAGGGTGTAGATTAGACCTCGAATTTGAATAAGGGGGAAGGGTACGCACAAACCGGGCATGTCTCGAATATTGCGCTCGCGTCTTTTGAGGACTCTGTGGACAATTGGATCGCTCCAAAGTGCGATAATGTCCTCTCTGAAGGTGACAAGAATATGAGTGCCTTCCTCTTGGGGGGCAGAGCCTTGTGAAGACCTGGGACGCGGGGGTTTCTG
>Ga0307517_10000994_pt1 | contig 48028 bp, 26 predicted proteins | sample 23_EM_MG_FD_194515 | JGI IMG/M metagenome (GOLD analysis project Ga0307517, IMG submission 194515) | Populus trichocarpa ectomycorrhiza microbial communities from riparian zone in the Pacific Northwest, United States - 23_EM | ecosystem: Host-associated > Plants > Roots > Unclassified | place... | reverse complement strand
CCACAAATGTTACGTCATCATGCAATATCCTTCTAATTTATGTAGTGTTATTAAATAATATTAAATACTAGTTTTTCGAGTAAAACTCAATTTTTTTAAAAAAAATTTACAATTTCATTACGTACAAAATTCATTCGACAAGAACTACAGTTTTCTAAAATTTTTTGAGCGTGCAATAAAATTAGGTAAAATATTATCATTTATAAAAATTGAGATTACAATACGAGTAAATTTAATTCACCTTAAACTAATTTTTTTAAAAAAACAAATTCAAAAATATTGTTCACGTTCACGTGAATAGTACGAGTGAAATCACTTAACTGCATTGGTTTTTCAAAAAAAAAAAAAAACAGTGAAACTTTTCATGTGAACAGTGCAAGTGAATTAATTCACTCGCACTGGTTTTTTGAAATTAAAAAAAAAGAAAAAAACTGTTCACTTTAGTGAACAGCTACAGTGGAGCAAGTTTTATTTTCGTGCATGATAAAGCACACAAACCACTGCCTTTTAACATTACGGTCCCACAAACCAGAAGTGCAAGACAAATATGAGATGTCGATTGAAAAAACTGTTTTTCCCAGACGAGAAGCAACAAAATGCTGCTTCTTCTAAACCAGCGGTGCCATGTGGGTCCTACCCACTGAAAGTGCTTTTATTTTGATTACCAAACGCTTATTAACATGGTTGCGGGTGAACCTCACCCGCAACCACGTTACCAAACGGCATCTTACAGCGGGTTGATATTTTTTTATTTTCAAATGTTAAAAACACTGTTATAAAGAATGTTTTAAGTATTTTGAAGCTAGCAGTTATATTAGATCTAAAAGTCTTGAAAAAAACTTTTAAATTATTTTTGAAATATCTCAAATAGAAATTCTAATTGATTTTTTAAAAAAAAATTATAGGCTCTTGGATCTAGCAGACATGCCTGATTTGACGAACAAAAAAAAACAGTTTAGTTATCAGGAAAGAGAGAAAAGAAAGAAAAAACATAAACAACCAAAAAAATATGAAAAGATAAGATGAGAAATTAAAAGTAAAACTACTATTACAATCTACAATGAAATGTCTTTTAATCTACTGTGATTTTCCCAGACCATTTAACTTTTGTTATAATAATAAAGTGAGATGGCCAAATAGGTGAGAGAGCAAAAGCTATAAAGAAATGACCTTAATTATTTTGACCAATGAAGTTAGGGTATTTGGTTATTTTTAAAAGTATTTTGCTCAAAAATGCATCAAAATAATATATTTTTTATATATTTTTTAAAAAATTATTTTTAATATCATCACATCAAAACGATAAAAAATATTAAAAAAAAAATTAATTTTGTTTTTATAAAAAAACATGGTCATAACTGCGTTCTCAAACGTAATCAGTCAGCCTCTCTGATAGGTACTTTAAAGTCCTTCATTACTTATCTATTTGTGTGTGCGTGCGTGTGTGTATAATTCAATAAATATCAAAATTTCTCTCAATAAGCTTAATTAAACTAATATGAGTATATCTAAACTATTTGATAAACTCAAATTTAATAGACTCAAAACCCTCTAAAAATCTTAAATTTAACAAGTCCAAAAAACTCTGCAAAATGAAACGAGTCCAAGTTGTTGCGTAGGCCCAATTGCCCTTGGATCTAAGCGTTTTCTGAGCCCATATACAATAGGGTGTTGGGCGAACACCCATCACCCATTATTGGGTCCAAGCGTAACACCTAGACCCAATTAATTTGGGAGCTGGGTGTGTGCCCAACACCTATTATTGAGTCCCAACATAATAATTATACCCAATTAATTTTGGGTGCTGGGTGTGCATGCCCAACACCCATTGGGTCCAGACGTAACGCGTGGACCCAATTAATTTTTGGGTGTTAGGCACACACCTAATGCCTTGTTGGGCATGCCCTCAACACCTCCATAAACTTAGGAATGCGCCCCGAGCCCAACACTCCATTGGGATTTTTTCCAGGACCCCACACAAGTCTCTCGACAATTTTTTTAGACCTACACGAGTCCTTTTATATTTTATAATGATCCAATACATATTATTTTGAGTGGAATACATCTCAAAATGCCACATTAACTTATAGGGGATGAAATAACTATTCAACCCCTCATCTCCACAAAAGGACAAGATTCATGAGCTATAAATACCCCTTGAATCCATCAAGTTCAATATTCACAATATTTTTATTCTTAATATTTTTAGCATACATACTTTAAAAGCATATTACTCTAAAATATCATTGCACTTTCACACTTTATGAAGCTATTAACTTATGCATCTAAGAGTCTCAACATCCATTAAAGGGGATCTTCCGCAGGTACTAGCTAGTTTACCACGCATCACTAGTTACTATCCACATATATGATTAATTGATTATCCATCAAATAAACCTTATTTATTAGCCTACTGGATTTTAGGACCTCATCAATTAGCACTATCTATGGGGAACTAAAAACAAATCTATAAGTTTCTTTTTAAAACTTGTTTTTGACATTTCCAAGTCATTCCATGAAAATAACCAAGACATATATAGGTCAAGACACGTGATAAATCTACTCGTCATCACGAGCACTTTTGCCCATCCAAACTTTTAACAACTCACTAGTTAGGTGTAGTCCTCACTCATGACGTGTTGGCAACCCAATGGCAAAATTAGACCTTGCCACCGTCAACAAGTTTTAACACCCTCACCAACATACAACGCCCTAGCGTCGTGGCCATTGACCATACCAAGTGCCCATAAATGATTATATTACCTAGAGAAGATTAGACATAATAACATTCATGAAAGTCTCTCAAAGGGTCGCTCATGCCATTATGATTCTCAAACACATAGCCGGTACTCCAAACATACTCCCTCTAACTACCATAGGATAGACATTAGTTATTATAGCCATCGTTCCACGCCAAATTCCCCGTGCTCCTAAAATCCTAACAAATGACTAAAAGATGGTCTATACATTTCTACAACTCTTATCATGTGAGAGGTTCTTCCTTGTCCAAACAAGTATTAAACACTCGACTTCATAAGGACTATATTTCCATAGAAAAAAGTTTTGACAACTATGATGGCCTGACTGACCTGGGAGAGCGTGTGCAAAATGTGCGTTGTAATTTAGAGTTGATCATCCAAGACAATGACTCAGTATACAAAATCCTCCCTACAACCTTCTACGGTTTAAGCATGCTTGGTACAATAATTTAGAGTCAAGCTCCACCGAAGGGTTCAGTAACCTCTGCGCCAAGCTAGTGGCATGTTCAATGAGGAAATGCTCAAGGTGGAAGAGTTTCTTGAGCTAGTAGCCTTATAGGCCTTGCTAAGATGGGTAAGGGAACATGTCATCTAGAGAAAACTACATGTCTTACAAGACAGAAGCTTGCTCAAAGTGAAGCAAATCATGAAAAATCATATACGGGTGGAAGATGCTAGGATGCTATGACATGGGCCTCCTTGTTTTTACAAGGACAACCAGCATGAAGGACCTTCTAAGCAAAATCATTCTCCTATTAGAAATTAAAGCTTGAGGAAAAACCATGAAGGACCAACCTATAAGTGTTTGATGTATCTTAAAGATTAATTACTCCCTTTAATCAAATGGGATCTCCCATTTAAAGTTATCATAATAGTTAAGGAAAACACTTACCACCTTTAATGCATGTTTCTCCTAATAACCTTTCTCATACTTGTCACTCAAATCACCTTAGGATGCACAATCCTTAATGGGAATGTAAGTTTATTTTTTAAAAATAAAAACAATGTATCTCTAATATACATTTTCTATCTACAGATCTTCAAGTGATGCCTAAAGGTCTCTCACCAATATACCATGGGTTAATCTTGGATCTCATACTCTTCAATGCAATCTAGGACTGACACGGCTCTCTAGTGGGGCTCTAGGGCCTTATATTATCTCTGCGTATGATTTTGGATCTTCTACTCACTAGGGATTAATCTCGGATCCCCTACTCTTCAGTGTTGTTTTCCATATATTCCTTACGCTTGATTTCGTTGATATATTCCTTATTAGGGTTGTATCTGCTCAACATGGAAAATACCTTACTGAGGAGCTTGACCTCAATGTTTAAGCCTTCGCCTCCCAATTACCCTTGGCTTTGTAAACAACCCTGGTCTTGTGGGGTTTTGTATTATGTAGTGAATATTGAAATTTTATAAAAAAATTTATTTTATTCATTTTCATGATATTTTCTTTGAGAATAATATTTTGTTAAACTTGTTCCAAAAGGAATTTTTACATAATATTTTGTTAAACTTGTTCCAAGAGAATAATATTTTGTCTAAATGGGTTTAACAACTAAAGTAAAGTTTACATACTAAGTTCCAAAAGGAAATCTAGGTTCTAGGTATACCCTTAATTAGGAGTTCTTATTCCTTTAATTTGATTGTCTGATGAGAGTATCCCTAGCAAATTGGTGAGAGGCCTTTGAGCATCGCTAGGAGAATGCATTAGTTTGAAACTACACTATTGGAGGATCCTAGATCAACCCTTAGATAATTGATGAGAGGCTCTTAGGGGTCACTTTAAGATTATATCAGTCTGATACTATAATAAAGAGTGAGGGATCCTAAAACAACCCCTAGAGAATTGGTGAGAGGCTTTTAGACATCACTTAGAGATTGTGTCAGTCCAATATTATACTGAATAATGGGGGAATCTAGATCAACCCCTAAAAAACTGGTGAGAAGTCATTGGGCATCACTTGAAGATTGTGTTAGTTAGAGACTGTTTTGAAGAGTTAGGGATCCGAGATTAACCCTTGGAGAATTGGTGAGAAACCTTTAGGCATCATTTCAAGATTGTGTTAATTCAAGATTTCATTTAAGAGTAGGGGATCTTAGATTAACCCTTGAAGAATTGGTGAAAGACCCTTAGACAACACATAGAGATTGTGTCAGCTCGAGACTACACTAACGCATAGGGGATCCAAGATTAAACCCTAATGATTTTGCGAGAGGCCTTTAGGAATCACCTAGAGATTATGCAAGTCCAAGACTACACTAAAAGATAGGGAATCCGAGATCCATCCCTAGAGAATTGATGAGAGGCCTTTAGGTATCACTTAAAGAAAATGAAAATGTATTATTATTTTAAATAAGTCATTCATATATTAGAAACATACATTCATATTCTCATTAACTATGGTAAATTTTTTAATGATCATAGTGCTAGGCATAAGAGACAATATTCCCTTCCATATCTTGTAGATGGTAAGTGTTTGCCTTTACCACCCTTGTGACTTTAACAATACCATTTTATTTTGGAGCTAGTTTGCCCTTACTTTCTTCATTATCCATAGCCTATAACTTTCTTAGCACCAAATATCCAAATTTAAATCTTCTATTATTGACTCTAGCATTATAGTACTAGGTAATTCTACATCAACAAACTTCATTTCTGATTGTCGTGGTCAAGTGAGATTCTTCTAAGAAATCTAAATTAGCCCTAATGCCTTATTCATTTTCTTTTGAGTTATAATAAGCAACTAAATGACTTGGACAACCAACCTTATTATTGACTCTAGCATAACCTAGATTTGCTTATCTCACCAAACCCATGTGCAAGTAGAAGAAAATCATACTATGACTTAGAGTTATCAAATTGCTACATAGCCTTTTGATTCTCTCCTAAATAGTACTCATCCAATATCTGCAGAAATCATGTCTTCCAAGCTGACTTTGAACATTTTTTTTTTTTATCATTATAGTAGTATTCCCTACTAAAGAAACTTCATTAATACCATTAACAACGAAACAAAAAAGTACATCATCATCCTAATTAAGTAATTTCAAAGAGTTTTGTGGAGCTCCTTTTGGCTGGTATATTGATGTTAAAACATGATATATGTTTAACACAAAGATCACTAAAACCTATGATAGATCTCGGATTCAGGTTGTTGTATTAGGCTTGTGTTGACCCCTTAAAAGTTGTAGGGAGGATTTTGTGTATAACATCATAGCCTCCTCTGGGTAGTATTATTGTCTACTAGTCGAGAGGACAACTTGTGGTTAAGAAGCTGGGACTGGGGGTGCTACCTCATGATGAGACTTGTTGGGGTTGATGGGCCTGATTTTGCCCTTGAATGGCTAGCATTGCCTCAGTAAGGAGTTGGACCTAATTGAAGAGTTTTAGAAGCTCTAAAGGAGCATATGTACCAACAATTATAAGGAGGTTCGAGACACATCCCATCCTAGAAGTGTCTTGATTATTTGCTATTGATAGTGATTGGGATATCAAAAACCAATTCTAGAAAAATAGCTAATGACTTTTTTATCAGGTTCCCACAGACAAGGCTAATTGATGATGTCTTAAAAAATTCCAAGGCGTTTAGGAACAAGACTCTCTTAGGTGGGTAAATCGGTTAATCACTTGAATCTTGTAATTACTCCACTCTCCTTAACCAAAATAGCCAAAATAGGTGTAGTATGAAATGGATGACCATATACCTGTAAAATATCACTTTTATAGAAAGAATGCAATGATATTTTAAGGAAATGCTATGAAAATAAATGTATGCAGTAGAGAATGAAAATTATGAACCATTTACCTTAGTGGTTCAAGGGGGTATTTATAGCCACTAAAGTTTGTTGTTTTTGCTGGAGTGAAGGAACCGGAGAGTCATATCCTCTTAATAGCATTAGTTATTGATATCCCTTAAACAATATTAATGAGAGGGAAATATGGGAGGCATTTAAAATATTTTTTATACACTTATAAGTGTAGGGAGACGAATATCCCTAGCACTAATATTTTATGTTAAATGTTATAAGAATAATAATAAAAAAAAACCATGGCCTTATGGCCTAATATGAGGCCTATAATGATTGTCAAACCCTTGTCTACTTGGGCTTGGCACGTAACTAAACCCAAAGATGTTGGGTTTGGCACCTCGTCAAATCTATGTTTGTTTGGGCTTATAATGTTGTTGAACCCGAGGATGTTGAGTTTGATAATTTATTGGGCTCAGCACATAGTTGAGCCCAAGGCTATCGGATCTGAAAGTTTGTCAGACCTATATACACTTGGGCTCAGTATATAGATAAATCTAAGGACGTTGGATCAGGCAATTCACTAGATCTATACTCACGTGGACTTGGCTTGTAGCCACATCCAAGGGCGTTGGCCTTGAAAGCGAGCTGGACCCATGTTATTAAGGCTTGATATTTTGTCAAGTCTAGGGATGTTGGGTATTGACGTGAGTTCCATCACCTATTCTTAAGTTATCACCTTGCCTTTGAACCTTTTAAATAAGAACTTATACTAAAAATTAATTTTTTAAAAAAATATATTGGTTTATCACTATTCAATAAAAATTATTAAATTTCTCTAAATATTGAAAGGGTATCTTTAAAATTATTTGAGATGGAAATTTAGTCTTGATCAATAAGCAAGCTAACTTGAAAAATATTTTTTATTGTGAAAAAATAAAAAAAATAAAATTCCATGATTAACATTAAAAGCGAATCTAAGTAATCAAGTCCAATAGATTTTTTTTATAGAAGTTTCAAACTATATTAAGATGTGAGATACAAAAAAATAACAATAATTTTCCTTAGATCTTAAATATGGTTGATCTGTTTGTCATTAACAAGCACATAAATAGCATATGCATAAACAGGCACAGATAACGTTATAATAATAATTAAAAAAAAAAAACAGGCACAGATAGAGCTTAAGCAAAAGAAAACAATGGGATGATATTGCCAACACTAGAAAACAATGAGTGAGTGATAGGAAGACGACATTTTGCGAAAGATTGCTAATAAATTGAGACAGAAAACTCCACGCCTAGGGTTCCCCACCCCCCCTCCCAAAAAGCAATGAAACGTGAAAGGACGAACATCAGCGCAAGCATCTCCACTCGAGGCCTCGAGGTTTCGCTCGTTAGCGATTGTGGTCTAAATAATTTCAGCCGAGTCACCTCATTGCGGGCGAGACTCGAGAGTGACAAGCTATTATTGGACGACTCGGTGCAGTAAAATTAAAGGTACATAAGCATCCCTTATTAACTTTTTATGTGATTGCGATAAGTACTGGCTGTACTTCTCACATTATAATTATTTCTCTTATTTAGTATAGTAAATCGGAGTGGTTGCTATCTTATTTATTTTTATATTATTTTTAGAGATTAAATTGTACATAAAATTTAATTCTTAACACTCACAATAATTTAAAATATAATATTTTATTAAAAATTTTAAATTGAACAATTTCAGGTTTTACATGCACGTGCTTTAAAAAAAATACTATTAAAGAGTCAATCTTGACCATATAATATTCTTGTCCGTGATTTTTCTCTCCCTATATAAATCACTTCTTTATTCCCTCCGTGAACAACAACCCATTTCATCATTCTACTCTCTTCAGCTCTAAAAAACCAAAAATAATCTTTCTGCTCTCTCGTTCTCCTCCTCTCTCAAAAGATATATATGGGCAATTGTGCATCGCCTCAGTACAAGGAAAAGGTTGCCGGTGGTGGTCTAAACCGGACATCTCCGGCCAAAATAGTTCACATAGATGGAAGGCTACAGGAATTCAGAGAGCCAATCAAAGCCAGCAACGTACTCTCCCTGAACCCCAACAGCTTCCTCTGCAGTTCAGAATCCATGTACATTGATCGTCGGCTGCCCCAAGTGCCAGATGATGAGGAGCTTCAAGTGGGTCAGCTTTATTTCCTCATGCCACTATCCAAGTCAAAAACCCCGTTATCCCTGCAAGAATTATGCGCCCTTGCTAGTAAAGCTAACGCATCTCTTGCTCAATCGGACATGGGGCTTACGCAGAAAAAACATTACCGTATTTGGATAGATGTGGCACTAAAATTCTGGCCAGTGATCAACGGTGCTGTAAGATTCCGATTCGCATCGACATAATTGGTCCAAAGTTTCTGCCAAGACGGACCAATCAGCGAACTTGGTACTAAAATCCCAGAATTAACGGAACAATGTATTCTTTTAAGGACTATTGCTTTCTTTGATCAATTTTAGTGTGTAAGAGACAGTAGTTACGGTGTTTTTCATCTTCTATGATTAGACTGCAATGCTAGGCCAGACCAACTTTCGATATCGTCTGAACCGTTGAAATAGTTGTCGAAGTTATGCAGGAATAAAATATAACATCAGCCTCATCTTTAGGCCTTTTTGCTCTTCGTACAGACAGATCCACTATGGAGATTGTACGTGTTTTTTTATATAAAAATCTAAAATGATTTATTAGAAAATAATATAAATTTTATTTTAAAATTTTGTTAAAAAAATCTTAAATTATTAGGTTAAGATGATTTTTTAATATGATATCACTATCTTGATGACTAAGCAGTCACGAGTTCAAATCTTATTATTTTTATTTATTTAATAAACATTAAATACAAGATAATATGAGTCTGTGCAAATTTCAAGCACAAAATGCTTTTCATTTGAGAGGATGTGTTAGAGAACAATATAAATCATATCTTGAAATCTCACATAATATCTCAAACTATTGGATTGAAATTATTCTTTAATACTATCGGATTCCAAATTTATTCATGGGATTTCTTGGTGTGATATACGTGGTTCAATTAAGATTTGTTTATATCAAATATCATATAGTCTTTAATATTTAGGGTTTTTGTTTTTCAAAAGTATTTTAAAAAATTTTGAGAATTTTTTATTTTTTTGCTTCAAGCTAATTTTTTTTTTGTGTTTTCAGATTATTTTAATGTGTTGATGTCAAAAATAATTTGTAAAAAATAAAAAAATATATTATTTTGATACATTTTCAAGCGAAAAACACTTTAAAAAACAATTATTATCATGCTTTCAAACACCCTCTAAACCTACTTGTAAATTAATTATAAAACCCATGAATTGAGTTAGCTTTGGCCAAACCTTTATGCGCGTTCAACAATAATAATAAAAAATTGATCATTTGTCTTTTAATTTATTGTCGATAATTATATTACGGTGTTTTAGAATAAAATGTTTTTTCATTTAGAAATATAATAAAATATTATTTTTTATTTTAAAAAAATATTTTTAACATTACCTCATCTAAAAATATTTAAAAAATTAATTTTAAATATAAAAAAATCAAAATTTGAAAAAAGCACCGTTTATAATACAGTTACAAACTGCTCCGCCGGACAGAGGATATTGTCGGAAAATAATGATTATCACGTGTGGGGTCTCTAATAAGCAGCTGGTAAGAAAGAGCACGGCACATACCTCCAACGTCCAGACGTCCCATCAAGTCGCAGATTAGTGTCTATATTATCAATATACCCCACCCCACGTCCATTCATCAAAGAAAGCAAGGCTAAGTTCTATTTTAGTCCTTACACTTCAGGATTGTCCCATTTCAGCTCCTATGGTTTCGATTTTCTCTGCATCAACCCTAAAGTCTTTGAAAAAATTTCATTCGCGGGCCCACCTCTTAAAAAAGAATATCTGCCAAGATTATAACTCTTATGAGAGTTTGGAAGGGTAGGATAAGAGAAAACGGTGGCGTTTGCTAGCTATTTGAAGGTAATTAACACCTGTATGTAGTGATAAAACGGTCTTCCAACAGTATATGGGTTTTATTTTATTATAATTTGTTTTTGAGAAAGGATTTTATAACTTTATGGATTCCTCACACCGTTAAGAAAATAAGACCATAAATTTATTCAACCATTGCCAGCAGCCAAGCAGGGGGAAAAAACCTAATAATAGCAGGGAAAATATTTTAAGCGGGCAAGAGTCAAGAATAACAATATTTATTACAAGTTAAAATCTTTAAAAATTAAAAACATTATAATTATAATAAGATTTTTAAAATATTTATTTTATTTTACTTATATTTTCACTTTTTAAAAGCTTATTACAACCTCAAGTTAAAATATCACCGTGGATCCTACCACTAGGATTTCTAATAATAGTAGCTGACATAGACAAGAATAACATGCTAGCTCTTGGATTATTTTTTTTCAATGGGAACCTCTTCACCCCCTCCTACATAAATACATAATGTTATGCGACCTATTTCATTCATGATTATTCAATAACACAGCTTAACTAACTACAAAGAATAGTTAGGCTCTTGTACACATTCTTAACGACCTCCATCCAAAACCACCATGAATAATTAAGCTTTGATACTAACTCATACAAGCTAGAGCAAAGAATAACATAGTTTGTTCCAGATCAAAACGCTCAAGTACCAAGAACTTTATAATTATAGGAAGATTTTTAAAATTTTAATTTTATATCATCCATGTCTTCACTTGTGAAAAAGTTATAACCTTTTATATTGAAAAAACTAGAAAACTCTAACAATACTAAATAGAAAAAATAAAATAGAAAAAACTATTCTCTTTAAATAAGAGAGAAAATTAGAAAAACATAATAATAAAAAATAAAAAAATAAAATAAAATAAAATAAAATAAACTAAAAATATATTTATTTTCCTAGAAAAAGCTCCTACATCATGTTCCTAAACATATGGATTGGTAAACAAAGGTTAGCATAAGCATACATGCTTAATGTACTAATTAATTATATACATTATTGCAAAGTTCAATTCATTGAAGAAATCTAGGAAGAGGGCTTCATTTCTGTTTTAATAGTCGCAACTACCTGATCATATGCTTCTCTCCATGCATTCTTTATTTCTGGTACAACTTTCTTAATTGTTTACCACTCTATCTTCTATTACTATTCCTACTGGTTACTTACAAGCAGTCAAAGAAAAATGCTGGCAGCAGGCCATGCATGAGGAACTATATGCTCTTGAGGCTAATATGACTTGGGAAAGGGTGGATTGTCTTGCGGGCATGTAACTCCACTTGGATGTAAGTGGGTCTATTCTATTAAGGTTAAGTCTGATGGTAATTTGGACAAGTATAAAACTCACTTAGTAACACTTAGAAATAATCAAGAATATGGAGTAAATTATGAGGAAACTTTTGCTCTAGTGGACAAAATGACCACCATTCGCACAATGTTAGTTATTGCCACTTCTTGAAATTATGGTTTACACTAAATGAATATGAAGAATGTTTTTCTTCACGGGGATCTCAAGGAAAATGTTTATATGTGTCCTCCTGCATATTTACTTTCCACCCCTACTTTAGTAGTGTGCAAGTTGCGTCGCTCTTTGTATGGTCTCAAACAGACTCCTCGTGCATGGTATGAGAAATTTACTTCTACTCTACTCAAGTTTGCTTTTCTTAAAAGCAAGTATGATGCATCATTATTTCTTCGCAAAACTAAGATTGATGTTGTCATTCTTTTGGTGTATGTTGATGATATAATCATCAAAGGTACTGATTCGGTTATGATCTCTCAATTAAAACAGTATTTACAAGACTCTTTTCACATGAAAGATTTGGGATCTCTTATATATTTTCTTGGTTTGGAAATTACTACTGGTTCACATGGTATTTTTCTGTCACAGCACAAGTATGCCCAGGATTTGGTTGTTATTGCTAGTCTCCAGGACTCTTATCCTCTTGATACTCCTATGGAAATAAATCTCAAGCTATGCGAAGAAGAAAGTGACTTGTTATCAGAACCCGTAGCCTATTGAATGCTGGTTGAAAGCTTGGTTTATCTTACAATTACTAGACTTGATATTTCTTATGCAGTCCAACAGGTTAGTTAGTTTATGACTTCTCCTCGGCACCTTCATATGGTTGCAGTTCGTTGAATCATTGGCGACGAACTATATCCATGGTACAACTTTACAGGGACTTTTATACCCTTCTGGTACTTCATTTGATCTTGTAGCATATAGTGATGCCAATTATACTGGTTGTAGTAACACTTGATGTTCTACTTCGGGTTGGTGTATGTTTCTTGGTCCAGCTTTTATTTTTTGGAAAAGCAAGAAACATGACCGTGTTTATAAGTCCTCTACTAAATCTAAATATAGGGCCATATCCCAAGCTTACGCTGAGATATATTGGCTTCAAGGGCTACTGGCTGAACTTGGCTTCTCTCCATGTGGCCCTACTTCTTTGTATGTGGATAATACTAGTGTCATTCACATTTTAGTTAATCCCATCTCCCATGAACGCACTAAACATATCAAGGTTGATTGCCATTTCATCCGTGAGGCATTTGAAGCTCGGACTATCTCTCTTCCTCATGTATTTAGTAATCTTCAAGTAGCAGATATTTTTACCAAGGCTCTTACACGACAATGACATAATTTTCTTTTAGACAAATCGATGCTTATGGATAACCCACATTAATTTGAAGGGGTATGTAAATAGAAAGCCATAAATTATGCCTTGTTAATAGCTATTAATATAGAATGTATATACTCTCATAAATAGGAAACAAGATTTTGCTTACTATGTATAACTTCCTAGATCACTCTAGATAATTAGTATATATAGATTTAAGTTTCCTTGTATAACTAGCAGTTTGCCTATATATAATCCATACCTTTTGAAAAGAAAGGTATTTGGGATTCTAACCATTCTGTCAACATTTACATAGGCAAAGTTAAATAAAGTATGACTTATAAACACTAGTTTAATTCTTGAATTAGATATATTGCTAAACAAAAAATCTTGAATTAGATATAATAATTTTTTAAGCGGGTAGATTTGTTACCATACCAAAAAAAACTGTGATTGTTGCCAATTTATTTTAATTTGATAGATGGTTGATGATTAAACAATTATACCTTAAAGTGTTCATCAACTACACCATATTTAAAGTGGATGGCTCTTTATTTTTTCAAGCTAGACTCTCTTACTGTTACTTTCCCAGCTTTTCTTAGTTGGATTGTTGATTCACAAGTCTGCAATATCACACAGTACAAAACATTGTAGTGCAGATTTTTGCCAGTAAAGCATGAATTTGAGACTTGGTGAAGGAAAAGAATAACAACATAGTACAAAACATGGATTTATCATTACCTTGGTAAAGACTGACATAGCATGAGGGCACGAGTTTTGAAATTTACTAAACAGGAACATTTGAGTCTCTCAAGAACGAGAATAATTTTTGTGTTGATAGTGCGATCTCAAATATCTTGCAAATTACCAATCAATGCTATAGTAAGCAACTCATACTATAAGTTGCTGGATAAATAGTTTAAGATGGAAATAAATAAGGAGTTGGCTTAGAGGCATGAAAACACTGTCTTTAAGGTGTTTATTTGTCCCACATAAAGACAACACTTCCAGAATACAACTAACCCCTCTAAACCTCTATAAGAATGAAAAGATTAGACAAAGAAAAGAAAATTCATTTTTTATTGTCAATTGTTTTATGTGTAGTAATAAGTTTTAATAAACTTGAAAATATTATAATGAAACATTATATCCTTTAATATTATGACAGTAAATGAAACTATATGATTGTTAAAGAAACAGTTATATTTTAAATTAAATTGAATAGATGTTATTCAGTTTTATCTCAACAGTCACAAATGTCAAAATTAATTATGAAAATTAAAGAAATTAATTCAAAAATAAATTAATCTTACTGACATATTAAGTGTCAAGTTTCAAGTGCCCTAGTGCTATTTTTTGATATTATAAATGTCCATATAATAACATTAGGAAGCCTACTAGGAGAGTCCTTTCATCATGACTTTCACTTAATTTACTACATAATAGAAACTCACACTTATAAACATTTAGGAGAGAGTGTTTCTTTCCAATGTGGAATAGATATTATTTTTTTCTTCTTTATTCATTTACAAACTACACCAACAATCCTCCACTAGTTTGTAATGAATGTCTTTTCACTTGATAAAATTATGCTTCCAAAAGGTATTTTGCAATTTAAACCTTCAATTAGTGTTAGAACTTGAATCCTATTAAAGTTATTGGTGTCCGCAGATTAAACCAAAACTTTTATTATAGAATAAAAGATACTACACACATAACACTATCCAAACTCTTAAAGAGGTTTACAACTGTTTAGCACTATTATGGTCATGTGCTAAAATCTTATTTTCATGAATATTTACAAGAGAAAATCCTAACTCTTGTCAAAAGCGGCACCACTTTTATATTTCTATAGGTAGAATTATATATGTCTCTATTACATTAAACACGAATTTTAAATTTCATTAAAAGCCTACACTCATCCTCCTTTACATAATAGAACACACTGAATACTATCAGAATAGGATCTAAAATTAATTATCAGTGTCCAACAGATACTAAACAATAACTTGTTATTACCCATTAAACTTAGAGATAAGCTTCTTACTGATCCGAAGTTGGGTTTCTATATATTACCGGTATCTTTAGTAACGGGTATCAACCCCATTCCATTAGTTGTTTTTTGTACCATGTCTCTAAATAGTCCTTTTTTGAGCGGATCTGCTAAATTATTCACATACTTCACATAGACAATGATGATTGCCTCATTTGTAATCAACTCTCGAATATATCCATATCAAATGCTTATATGTCTTGACTTACCGTTGTAAATGTTATTATAAGCTCGAGACATAGTTGTTTCACTATCGTCGTATAAAGAAATAGCTGACAAAGGTTGTGGCCACAACTTAATATCTAATAACATATTTCTTAGTCATTTTGCTTCTTTACTTGCAACAGCCATAGTAATAAATTCTGATTTCATTATAAAATGAGAGATGCACGTTTGTTTCTTAGTTGCCCAAGATATTACACCTCTTCCAAGTGAGAAAATTCATCCTGATATGGATTTATTATCACTCGAACTAGTTATTCAACTTAATCACAATATCCTTTCATCACAGCTGGAAAATCAGAATAAAACAAGCCTAAATCAATTGTTCTTTTTAGATAACCAAAGACTCTTGCAATATAGTCTTTCAATGATTTGTATTCTGCTTGCTTGTATCTTGCTAACTTGCATATAGCAAAAGTTATATCTGGTCTTGTACAATACATAACATATATAAAACTTTTAATGGCACTAGTATATTCTAGTTGTGCTACCATTTTATCACAATAATAATTTAACTTCATACTACAGTTGGGAATATTAGCCTTCTTTATATTGAGATGCTTAAACTTATCAAGCATTTTCTCAATATAAAGTGACTGATTAAGTGCATAGCCACTACTATGTTTTTTAACATTGATACCTAAAATTGTATCTATAGAAGTGAGATACCTTTTGGTTTCAACTATTCCATCATATTTGTACTAAATATTAACATGTTATCTACGTAGAGACAAATAATCACACCAAAATCTTTTGATATTATAAGTGTCAAGTGTCATCTTTTAATATTATAAATGTCCATATAATAACATTAGAAAACCCACTATGAGAGTCTTTTCACCATGGCTTTCACTTAATATACTACACAATAGAAACTTACATTTATAAACACTTGGAAAATAGTATTTCTTTCCAACGTGGGATAAATTTATTTTTCTCTTTATTCATTTATAAACTACACCAACATAAACTACATGACCTGAACTTGTCAGTGCAAAGGAAAATATAAAAAGGGACAAGACCGACTTACTTTAAGAAGAATTTAAGACCCAATTCTGAAGCATTCTTCTTCATTACACTCCATGACTTAACAACAAGTGCTTCTTGCTCTTTCTTTGAAAGCCTTGAACTCCAAGGTACTCATAGTGGCCAACTGATTTAGAATGTGACTGGTTGTTGATTTGATAAATGGGTTCGGTTGTTTGTGCACATCTCGGATAGTTGTTCATCTATATAGCCAAAACCAGAGAAGATGATAGTTACCCTTCGTGGCTTTTGAAAGCCATTCTTGTTAGTCTATATTAATAATTTGCAGCAGTGACCAGCAACCAAATGTCCAAAAACCAGGGGCTAGGCTAGGCTGTTAGTCTATATTAATAAGAACAGCTTCTTTGCAGATGGTGCAATCTCAAAGATTATGCAAAATCAAAACAATGGCATTCAACGTTCACTCAAGATCAGATCTCAAACCCACTTGGAAATTAAAGTTACCAGAAGAACTTCATCAAAATTTTAAGAATATAATTAGTTCTATTATCAAGATTAATGATCACTTCAAAAAAAAAATTAATAATAACTCCAGGCCCAATTCTCCAGCATTCTTCTTCATGGAATTCCATTATTTGACCACCAGAGCTTCCTGCTCTTCACTAAATGCACTTCTAATCTTCTGCTCCTCTCCACACCTTTGCATATTGGCATATAATAAAATGAATACCACAAAGACAGGGTATTAAAAAAGGGTAAAAGAAAGCTACTTCTAGAATATTTTGGAGTTCTGCATACAAACCCATGTAGTGATCCCTCCCTCCTGACCCATGATAACTCCATGGATTGCTGATGCAAAAATCTTAGACCAGATTTTTGCATTACATAATGCTTAGAGACATCTCTTATGTCACATTTCTTGATGCCTGTAGCTGTAAGTTTTAGTTTAGTTTTTTACAATATAAATTAAACAAGTCAAGAAAATGTGATGGAAAGCAAAAGATACTAACCATTAGAGAGGATCATAGCAGCCCTTGAAGTAGGAGTGCTGATGTTATTTAGACTCGTCGTCTGGTGAATTTGTAACAGTGACAAAGAAGAACAAGGGAAGAAATACTTTGTAACAGTGAAAATAAACAGTCGAAATTTTGAAGCACTGGCATAGGATCTATGGAAAGCAGCCTCACCAGTTAGGCTCTGTTATTAATAGAAAAACTTTGGCTTTTCCAGATGGCCGGAACCAAAGAAATTTATATATGAACCTTTCAGGTTGTGGTGGGGCCAACTTTATTTTTTATATCTGGTGGTGTCATTCCAGTAGAATGCATAACCTGGGACAAAGGATTTGTTGAAAGAAGGCAAACATGATTTGGACTCGCTGATTATTTTGAGTTTTTCTTTTAACTTGGACATGTACCAAGCTGGAACAAGAATCTGGATTCAGAGAAAAGGCCAAGGAAAGTAGAATATGAGGAAAGAGTTATAGACTGAAACTAATCTTAGTATCGCTGCTAGAGTTGTAGAACCAATAATGGCCCCATGTTAATGGTATTCAAAGAAAAACCAGTCCATCCAGGGGTCAAGATTTTCTGCAGTTCATGCTTCCAAGGCTCAATCGAGGAGGCCATGGCATTCAGAGAGAAACCACATTCGATACTGTTAGCTGATGCTAGCAAGCCCTCAGGATAAACGCAATAAATTTGAACATTAAAAAAAAGAAAAAAAAAAGACAAGGACTGCAACGAACAGAGTTTTTGTATAATTTGTTAAGCAAACAATTTCAATTAGGATCTAATAACGTAGCTTCTCTGATCTGGAATACAGGATTTCCAATTATTGAATGCAATAAGGATCATTAACACTGTAGACCAGTGACGCAAACTCTTTCTTCACTTTATAATGAAAAAGGTACTGTACAAACGCTAGACAATTAATCTACAAAACTTTCAAAAAGAGAGAATAAAGATAGACACCAGATGAAACTAACCACTCCCATAGTTTACATCAGGCTTTCCTACCAATGAATTAAAAGGAACTGCCACCCTTCCTTTCACAACACACCGGGCTTCACCATCTTCCAGCACAAGAATTCTCCCAGGTGGGCATTGAACGGCTTCTTTCCTCTCTTCAAGTGCTGGTTGCTGAAACAAGCCCAAAACCTTAAGAGGAGCACCTTTTTTCCCAATGCTTGGTCCAAAACCTGCCAAGCTTAACACTGAAATTACTCCAACAAGGGTAATCACGGTCTTGGCTGCTGCACTTATGAAATGTCCCAATCCTTTTCTTGAGTTTTTGGATGCAGTTTGTGCTTGATTGCCTTCTGGCTCATCCAGATGCCTCTTCGCTTCACCAGCGATTATTCCATTGGAATTGCGTGTGGAAGGAAAGTGATACAGATATCGACTGTTTAAAACCAGGGACTGTGGATGGCGGCTGGGATAAGGAGGAAGCAAGAGGTCATTGTTGTGCTCCACTGTTTCCCCAGCAAATGCAGAGGCTTCCTTTATTACTTCCAAGTCTTCCCCTCTGTACTCCTTAAGCTTATCCAATAATATCTTGCGGCTATGTTCAATCTCACTAAGGGCAACTTCCTTTTCATAATGTTGCTGCTGCTGCAGAGCCTGGCCACCAGAGGAAAACAAGTAAAAAGTTCTTAACCATTGTGTATTCCATCTCACAGAAGTTTGTCTCTATACATGTCCTTCTATTAGATAAAGAAGTATTACATATTGATTTTGGATAACACCCATATGCAGGACCAAGAAACTTTGGACTCAAAAGCCCACTATCTGTTAATCACAAGTTATTTATACTGCAGTTAACCCTCATGCCAACCCATTATCTGCACACACACTTGCACACTAGAGGAAGGAAATTACATTAAAGAAAAAAGAAAAGGATGCATGCATGCTGAAAAGTCAAAGGGTGCAACAATGATTGGAATATCGCACTTCAAAGCATGATGAAGTGAACCCCGATAGGATGTCATGATCAGTTCATGAAATGAAAGATTGTTTAAGGTTCACAGAACAGAAAACAACAAAACTGATTTATCAGATAGTACAAGTACTCTACAACATCACTGTCCATGTGAGCCTGTCACCCACTTCAACATGGACAAGGGTCTCAACGATCAAAGTTTTAGTAGCATGCCCTTTTACTAGTTCATAATATGCACAGGAAAACCCTGTGGAGATAGAGCACATTCTGATGAAGGACAAACATACTTCCATAATTGACACCCCTGTACATGTTTACAAGTTACTCCATCAAATGAGATAGCATCCATGAGTTAGCAGACGTGAAACTGAATTCTTGCCAAGATCAGGCAGCAATTATTAAGTAGTAGCAAAAAACAATTTCTACCAACAAAATCAGTCTTAAACCAGTTCAACTCATTGTCATTGTTATGGGCATCCACTACAAACATACAGGAACACTGAAATCATTGCAGTTAGAGCTCGATATATAACAACCATTGCAACTTGCAAACACGCTAAGCTTTCAGACAATAATCTTTTGCTTGCCGCAATCTTGAATAATAGGTGCTTGCCCAAATGATTTTAGGACAAGGTCAAGTGAACCCAGCATAGATTCAAGAGAACAAGGCCACCCAAACAATTAGTTGCATTACATTGCAAAGTCTAAGGGAGTGTTGGGAGAGTTTCTGCTTCTACTTTTGGATGCTTTTCAAAAGTGCTTTTAGCTTAAAAAAGTAATAAATGGATTTTTTTGTGTGTTTTTTTTTATGATTTTTGATATGTTGATATTTTAAAAAAAATCTGAAAAAAAAAATTTAATCCATTTCGAGCGAAAAGCTATTTTAAAAAATACTCCAAACCAAAATCTCAAACACACACCAAGTTAAGCACAATTTGTAAAATTAAGTACGGAAATTTCCCATAATGTACAAATATAAATTAATCCATGATGATCAAAAAAAAAAAAAAAAGAAGCAGCTACATCTCTACTTTCATAAGCACAAAATCTCCCAACTGCTAAGTACCGTTTAAAATCATTCAAGACAAATAATCACAAGAATCAAGTTCCTTGCAGCAATTCAGCTAAAAAAAGCCAAAAACAAACAGTAAAGCAGCCCCGACCTTAAAAACCAAACCCTCGAACTCACTCCCACTCCCAATCATAAACTTTGAAGCACGATCTCCACAGTGAACCAAAAACCCAATTTACAAGTCTCATTTATTACTCATCAAAGACAAACAAATGGGTCTCCTATATTCTTTCTTAAAAACACACTGAGTGCCACCAAAGTTCGGTTTTTACAACAAAAACCCTACCTTTAACAAGAGCATAGAAATTAGAATCATAGAAAAAGAAAAGAAACCTGCAAGTTAGAGAGCTGGCTCTCAAGGGACTCAAAAGCATCACGGATGAGCAAAAGCCTCTCGGTCTCGTCATCCTCTCCTTCCTCTGCTTCACTCAATGAAACCCCATCAAGAAATTCTGAATTCTCAGGACTCTTTTTCTTCCATCCTTTCTCTCCAAGACCCTCACTTTCTTGCTCCTCTTCCTCGAAAGATGGAGTCTTTTTGTTGCTGGTAATGCTGGTGGTGGTTGCTCTATGGATGCAATTACTGATCTTTAATCTCAAGTCTATGGCTTTGGCCAACACAGCTTCAATTCCCTCATCTTCCATTTTTGTTTCTCTCTAAATGGGTTTTGTCGGCATTGCAAAAAGAAATGGACTTCGGAGTTTTGAGTGTTTGTATTGTGTTGTGGAGGTTTTTTCAAGGGTTTTGTTGCTTGAGATTTTGGTAGTGTATATGATCGTATTAGTGTTTGAGATTTTAATAGGGTTTGTATCGTGACGGTGGTATATGTTTTATCTTACAAATATATTAAAATTATATATTTTTTATTTTTTAAAATTTATTTTTAATATTAAAATTATTAAAAAATTTAATTTGATGAAAAGAATAAAAAATTAAAAAAAAATGAAGGCAAAAGCAAACATACTTTTGACGGGAAACAGAAGCGCCAAAAAACAGTGCTGCGTTTGGGCCATTTTGTGCTGTTTAAGAGATTTTTTTAGTATTTGTAGGAGTAGATATTTTGGTGGGCAAAATCCTGCATGGAGAAAGTAAATCTTTAGCTTTATAAAATTATATTATCTTTTCTCTTAACCGTTCATTTATTTTCCATGTGAAATCTTTTTTTATTTTTTAGTTGGGCCCTTCCTGTTTGTACTGTGTTTTTAAAAAAATTTAAATTTTTATTATTTTTTTTACTTTAAATTAATTTTTTTTTTGTTTTTAGATTATTTTGATGCGCTGATATCAAAAATAATTTTTAAAAAATAAAAAAATATATTATTTTTATATTTTTATGAATGAAAAGCATTTTGAAAAGTGATCATAACCACACTCTCAAACATGTTTATAAGGTTTTTTTTAACCTTCATTCAATTCAAACTCAACATAATATAAAAACAAAATTCATTTATATTTGATGAAAAAAACCTACAAATACATTGTGTTTTCACAAAACTTTAACAATATTATCAATTATTTAGGTAATCTTGATTTATTCCAAAATAAATTATTCCCATTTTGATTCTTACACTGCATTAATTGTAATTGAGTCTTTTCATCTATATTTATTTATGAATTCCTTTAAAATTATGCCTTTTTTTCACTAAGGACATCAATTTTGTAGGGAATTGATATTTTATGTTGAACAAATCTAATAGAACAAATAATTTTTTTTTTTTTTTTGAAGGATATGGAGCTTCGAAGGAAAAAGAGAGAAAGAAAGGGTGTTGTGTGGCTAAGAGAAAAGGTGCCCCTGCAATTGGCCTGTGGTGCACAGTGCACATGTGACATGAGAGCAAGGTTTTTGTTCTCATTTAATTTATTTTCCAAAATTCTTGACGAGGGCAAGTCCTCGAGCAGTGCATTTGTAATTTTGACCAAGACTTTGGAGAATCCCATATTTTCTGAATTTTGAAACTTTTTCCCTTCATTCTAGCTGGGAGGCAACTTGTTCTCTGTCGGATAAAGCTAGCAAGTAACGTTATATTATCTTGTGACCTTTTCTCTCTTTGTTTTTTGCATTTGGTCAAAAAAGGACAGTTATTGGTGGTTGATGTTGGGTTTTCCTAAATGCATACACACGGGAAAAAAACAAGAAATGTAAATTTTTTTATTTTTTAGTTTCAAGGAATCATAAGTAAATTGTTTAGGGTTTATATAAAAATTATATGAGTATCATATGTTTTTTTTTTTACTTTGAATATTTACTTTGAAATTAAGTTGTTGCAAATCATAGGTCATCTAAATATCTGATCTCTAATAGTAATCTATATGAATCACCAATAAAAAATCTTTTAAACCCTTTAAAAGAGACAAATTATTATATCTTTGAGTACTAGCTCATTTCTTTAGTGTTTTAGACGTTTTTGTATTGTGCTCTTATATACTGTCATCTAATGTCATGTACAGAAAATAAAAGACATGAAATTATATTTATAGAGAAACCTAAAAATCCTATAAATGGTAAAATATCAATTTACCCCTCAAATAATATAACATATATTATTTTAGGATAATTTTAGAAATTTATTGAATCAAGTCCCTACTTGGTTTTTTTATAGGTCTAGAATTGTAATCTCTTATATTAATTACATTCTAGTTTTTAATTTCTAAAACTTATTTACAATCAACTCACATTTGATTAATCATTCCATTTTAATTTTTGACTAATGATTTTTATACATATGACTCATTAGGTTCGTAATAAGTTGGCCCAAATCATAATCCTAAATAAAACAGAATTAAATAAATTAAATAATTTAATTTGTTATCAATTTAACAATTGATTGATTTATATTTGAAGATCAACTATAATGTCTAAGTAATCTGTAATGATCCTTTAAATATTAGAAAAATTATAAGTGGTTTGACTAAACCTTTTAGTGAATAGTTTCTCAATACAATTATTATCTCTTCATCAAGAATGTTACGATTTAGACTTTATAGCATCTACTCTTGATTAAGACAACATGTGATCAGGATTAAAACATAACACTTCTTATATAAAATAGCTTAGTGATCTTAAGTTTAAGAATTAATTACATAATTATCACATGAGTCTTTTCATAGATAGAAGTGAGCTCTCCATATAAAATTTTATCACAGGTCAATTCAATGTACATGTCATCTGACAAGCATCTGCATATTAGTTTCAAGTATCCCTCATACCCTAGTTTATGAGAGCAACTACTTTCTTTCATAAAGAAAGGAACATAATATGCATCGATCTCAACAACTCTAATCAATGTAAAATCTTAATAGAAAATTAAGCAAGAATATTTAGGAACAATGTTTTAATACAATAAAATCTCATAATTATAACAACTTCATAATTTCTTATGCAAAGCATTTTTGTTTCACAGACTTTATATTTACTCTAGATTCATTAATCAAACATCATTGAATATTAACGATAAATAAAACCCTTATTAATAATAAATAAATTTTATATGAATAAAATCAATGCTATGTGTAACCAACCGATTGATTACAAGATATATTCTCTAATAATTGAGGCTTAAAAGGGAGAGTCAATTGTGTAACAGTACCATAGCCACATAAGCCATTTGAACTTTGAAGTTGTAAACAAGAGAGTAAAGATAAATTAGTGAGGGTTTGGTATTGTAATACAAGATATTTTTACAAAATAGTTTTTCCTTGAAAATATATTAAAATAATTTTTTCAGGTTTTTTTTTTATTTTTTACACCAGCACATTAAAATTATTGAAAAAAAGTAAAAAAAAAAAAACATCAATTTGATTTTTTCAAGACAAACACACTTTTAAAAATATCTAAAAACAAAAGCTATTGCACTTCCAAACAAGCTCTAGCACAACCGCAAAGATTGCAACCAACATATTTCTCATTCCATTATCCTTCCTCCAATAATTTAAGAGTTCACAAATAAGAAAAAAATAATAATTAAAATAAAATAAGTATGGATAGAGATGGTGAAATTGCCATTTGAAAAAGTATTAAGATACTTCTTGTAAAAAAAAAAAAAAAAACCCTCTGCTCAGACATTCCTATTTCAAAATGGTACACAATATGGATAAATACTACACAAAGTAGAATCAACCATGCTATTTACTTTTGCTTCTTTTGCATCATGTAGATAAGAGAAGTGGAATGACAGCCAAATCACAAGAATGCTGCTCTAAGAAGATTGCTGATCATACAAGCTCAAGCTATTAGAGTATACTTTTCTGATCTGACCTTCAGTTTGATGGATTCAAAGCTCATTATCTTCAGCCCATTTGATCATCATTCTTCTTAGATAGACGCTTCAATTTGGTGTCTAAATCAACTTGGCACCACCTTGTGTGCCATAGATTTTAGTTATGAATATAATCTGTCATTCCACATTATATTGCAGACATAAGTTGAAGAATAGCACTGCTTCTTAGCTCCAGCACGCGGAATCCCACCCTTACTGATGGAAATGAGATAGCTAGGCTAATTCCTTGGAAAGGAGATAGCGAAACGAGAAGTTGTGAGGAATCCACTCAATTTTCTTGCCAAATTTTCTGTACTGACACTCCTGAATTCTTTTCTTCAAATAATTGGGCAGTAAATGCTCTATCATTTCCACCAGACCAGCAGGGCAAAGTTCCAAATCCTTAGCAAAAGACTCTACAATCTTCGAAAGAAGAAGTTTCTTTTCTTTATTTACAATGAATGTTGATTGGATGTATTCTTCCTTCGCAGCTTCCAGATCCTCATACACTCTCTTAGGAGTGTACGCTCTAACCTGAAGAATCGCAATTCATCACTTCAATAAGGAGCACAAGAAGGTATAGAAAGCTATAGGAGACATAATTTTTTCATGTTTGTGTTACTTTGCAACGAATAATTTTATCAAAGGTCTGATGTCTAAGCTCCTTAGAGATATAAAACAGTATTGTTTTGCACTGCAAGATATGAATAGCGGAACATACTGCAGGATCAGAGTAACTTCCTGCACAAAGTGCAAAATATAAGCGAGGTTCGGGATGATGTATAGAATAAGCTTTCCTTCCATCTCCATTCTTGAATTTTGTCTTCGTAGAAAATAGCTGTCGCAGCCACTGCATCCAGATAAAAGCAACTCAGCTTCAGTCAAAGATAACATTCCTTGAATATTCCAATCACAAATGGATTGGGACTTGCAAAGGAATTGAATTCAAAAGGGACAACAGGCTTGCTATAACCATCATTATTGAGGCAGCCTTAGTTAAAACTGAAACCAAATCGTGCTAGCAGGCAATGTTGTTAAAAGAAAGTTTCAGGGAAGCAGACTTACCGGTCCTGGACGGAGCAACCGACATCCCAGAATAGAATTCTGTATCATGTCTACACTAACTGTATGACCCCCAACGTTGTATGCTGCCTGAAACATACAACAGCTTTTAAATGATGCTATTCATGCTTGCTTCCTTGAAGATGATCAGAGAAGTTTTTCTCACCTTGAGTATTAAGGACATCCTTTTCATATTATTCTGTGGAATGCCATATACTAAATATGCCTGTAGGACAACACAATGCAGTGGATTGCATTAGCTCATAGACCAAAAGCAAAACCAGAAAAAGGAACAGGGTAGAATATTGACAATAACATAATTGGACCTTCAGAACCTTACATGCATCACAAGTGCGTTGTGAACATTGATCCAAAAAGCTAGCTTCTCATCATGTTTCATCTTTCTAGGATTAACCCCTTCTAGCCGAGAGACAAGTGACCTGAAACAGGATTAACCCCTCATAGTATTAGACCATATGGTGAAAGTGCATTTTATCTGCTATGGCCACTGGACTCACCTAAAATCTTGTAGCTTATGTTGAATATATCTCAGCTTTTGAGTATCTCTACAAATTCGTTGGACCTTGACCATTGAGCAGTATGGTCCACTGAATTCCTTGGAGGCTCCAACGTGGAAAGGGTTGTCAAGTGATGAATTGAAGGATGAATAGTTCCCATACTGTGGGCTCCATGTATCACCCTGGCCTTGTGATGAAAACTCATTTGGTGATGAAGAGATTGAAATTTTGGAGGAAACATAATCAGGGTTGATCAAAGGCGGGTCTGCAAGCTCACAAAATATGGTCGAGATTCTCCTGATCATCTCCTCGGAAAGCCAGTTCGGCGACTCTGGTACGTCATAGCGAATAGAGGTTCCAAGATGATCTGCTAGACTGATTGCATTTGAAGTATCATTCCGAGCTAGCTGTAAAGACAAGGACAGAGAACCGAGAAATACAAAAAATTACTATTCTTTACCAAAGTTCAGTTGTTTAGGAACCTTGCTGGAATAATTGTTAGGAACAGTTCAATTCAATCAAGTTACCTCCAACATTGACAGTGGGAGAGAATGGCACGAGTCTACTGCTCTGGCTACTGATCGCGTTGTTGGAGAAGTTCCAATAGACCGCTGAGACATTGAGGAGTGACATCGATGAATGCTGGAATCTAGCAGTTTTTCCGGTCCCCGAGTGTCATTGCGTTCCTTGGTCAGTGAAGTAAGATGACTTGCATTATCAGCAGAATGGTCCTTATCCGACATTATATCATTCTCCTTTCCAGGAACTGATGGAAACATTCCTTTATGTGTGTTTGAACTCATTTTGAATCTCTCATGGTCCCTTTCATCTTTGGTTGACAGAGATGATACTTGTTGTTCGAATGTTTTTCTGTACAGGGAGAGAAGATATCGTTCCAAATACACCACTTCCAATTCCAAAACTGCAATTTCCCTAATCAGTTCCATAGCAGGCTGCAATTTCAGTAAAATGAAAGTCACATTGCTTTTAGAAGCAGCTAGGCAGAGCATTTAAATGAACAAGTAGTGATTATAGTGCATAGAAGTAGGTGTATATATATATGCATTAGCAAAATGCAACTTATTATGGATTCACAACTAGAAATTTTACCTTGGGGATTGACTTATCTGTCATGATATCATGGGAAAAAGGCTTACAATTTAGTGCCTTCTCCAAGGTACGGCGTACCAGAACCTGGTCCTGCAGTCGGTCTTGAAGATCTAGGATCTGCAGAAGAGAGGAAACAACTTGCAGTAAGTGAAAAGCTTGTTGCATTCTAAAATATCACAAATAACAAAGGCTCTTCTCTGTTTTCCCTTTTCATTCTCAGCTGTGGACATTTAAATATGAATCAGTGAAGTGTTCTTCTTGTGCAATGGTGAATTCTGTAAAACAAAAGTGGACATGGCTTCCTCTACGGATTGACCAACCATTTTTCCGGTATAAACTTGACATGCGTGACATAAAGCTAAGAGCAAAGCGTATGAAGAGTAGTCCTTGGAAAGTAACAAATTTTACAGAGGAGAAATAGACAGGGTTCCTGAGCAAGTACTAACAATGCAATCCTAAAAGCTTTGTATATAGTTTACACGGTTGCGAGGGATTTCGGTCAAGGTAATCACCTCTTGCTTTAATGAACTTTGAGCCTCTGTGTTAGGAGATTGCCTCTTCTTGGCTTCAATGCCATCCTCAAGCTGTCTCATTTTCTTCTGTGAAACAAAATTAACAACCAAACAAAGTTAACCTTAACAGAAGCAGAAATACCTGTAAACTAACGGCAGAGAATTTATTTTTAACTATCAAGCGGTAAAGGCTTACCGATTTAAGGTGACAAAACTCTTCAAAGATGTTGTTTGGTTCTTGTTTATCAGCAACAACTTTCGTTTGAAATGGATCACTGACAATGAAAAGAGTAGAAATGGTCAAGATAGATATCAAAAGACATCAATGAAGCAGAAGTTCTTCTGTTTTCCCCCTAAAACATGGTGCATCAGCAGCTCAACATGAAAAAACCTGAACGAGTGTGTGAGACTTGATGATCATTCCCTGACTAAAAAGAAAAATGGAGGCAAAAGAAAAATGCAGTTCATGGTTTCTAAGATCACTTGCAGTAAGAGCCATACAATTAACAGTTGCTGGTATCTGTCGGACCAAAAATGTAGAAAGTATGGGCATGAAGCTGCACCAATAGTATTATTAAGTGACAAGAAGTGAAGGTTACCAACTGTTAGCCATTGCCAGAAACCATAATATACTATAACTTGAACTTCTAAGCTTCTACCGTAGCAGCAATTTAACACTCAGAATAAATGTGAGACAAAGAATTAGCAAGAAAAGTGTTCATAGTAGAACTTAAGAATGAAAGCTACTTATTTGTTGGCTTAAAGATGTAAAGGTATGGACATGAAGCTGCATCAATATTAATGTTTAGATACAGAAAATGTATCAGCTGCTGACCATCCACAGAAACCATTTCCTTTATGATTTCTAGCCCTAGCATTAGCGGGAAAAATAATGATTTTAATATTTAAGAAAACAAAAAAGCTACTTAAGTACCTTTTAGAATGGTTGTGCCTTGAAACTCTTACTTCCATGAAATTGAACTGTTTCAAAGTTGAACCAAACCGACACTTCATTTCATGCACTGAGGCAAACGATTGCCTTTAGACCCCACAGTTGAGAATTTAGTGAAATAGCATTAAATGCGTGGCAAATACTACCAGAAAGTATTGGGAATAGTAAGTAAAGAAAAATACATTACTTGAAGGAAACATCCAAAAAACATTAAATTGTTACAGAATGAACTGTGTTTACAAGCCACAGTACCACATTGTATGGAGAGAGAGACTTGTCTCGCAAATGGGTTCTTGTTTTTTCTCTTCAAAAGTTGAGCTAAGACTAGTGGTCCAAAGAACCAAATCTGGGTTTTAACCAGACCTATCCAAGCCCCCCAAAGGCCAAAATACGCAGTTGTCCTATTAATACGTAACTATAGCAAGTATGATAAACATGCCTATGGATAAGTGCTATGTATATATATAGTACCATGGTAGATAGTGCTTGAAAGGGTTGTCATTTTTTGCTAGTCCCCTGTCTTAGAAAGCAATGCCACCTTTGAAGCTTTTGGCTATGGTGGGCTTTTTGCGTTGCATGAAAAGAAGCAAATGATCAGTTCATGGCTTTACCTTATAAGAATTTAAAGGTGATGGCAAAAGGTGCTTTATGAGGGAGAAGGAGACAAGAAACAAAGAGGGAACCTGACTTGTGATGTATATATAGCAAGAGTTCATGGGATTTGAGCTTCAACAAGATTTAAACTTTGCGCTTCATGTGGCTTTTATGCCATTTAACTTTGAAAGCATGAATACATTAATTAACAACAAATTAAGAGATCAAGACCCACTCATATAAAATATTCAAATTATTGTGTGATTACTACCAAATCGATATTACTTAATGATTTTGATGTCGGAAATAATCAAGTACAGTGTCTCTTTCATTCATAACAGTTGGATTTCAATCCATTCATCCCCTGATTCAAGTACTCGCAACAGGTGCAGAGACTATACTTTAGTAAAAGCTGGGAATTCTATCAAATTAATATGAATCCAAGCGATCCTTCGTTGATGCTCATTGACTGTTGTCTTTTTTTTTTCCAATCATACAATGAAAGGGTGGCTAGCTAGGGCTACCACATTCTGCGCTAATGGAGACTAACACAGTGCTACTGTTGGTCTTTTAAAACTAAAAAGAGAGAAGCATTTTCAAAAGGTGAAGGAACCTCAAAAGGGCTGAAAGGTAGAGGTCAAAGGGAAAGAAAATACAACAGATTGTTTTGATATGAAATGAAGGTTTTGGTGGGCTAACCATCGCCTCCCTTTCTTCCAGTGCTTGGATACAACCATACAATGCTCCTTTTGTCTGGTCAAAAAAAAAAAAAACTTGCTGGGGAAAGCTTCTTGCTTTTCATTTTGGGTAGAGTGCCATATACATGATGATTAGGGGAATAAATAAATAAATAAATAAAACAGAAGAAATTGGTTAGAAAAAGAAAAATAGCAATGTTGAAAGATCTTCAACCCAAAAACATGTTTTAACGGCTACTCTAGTGGTAATTGTTTTCAAGTGGCACGTTTAACTAGAGTTCCAGGACCTTTATTTGATTAGTGATGGAGTTATAGACACATAAATAAACTAAGTTTTGTGTTAAAAATTGACTAATGCCCTATTGCATCAAAATAATTTTTTTTTTACATTGCCCACTTTTTTTTTTTTCTTTACAGCTTATCAAAACAAATTCTGTTTAAGAAAAGAACGGTAAAATTGTCTGTTTGGGAGTGTGGTTGTGGTTGTTTTTCAAAGTGTTTTTTATATCGAAATGCATCAAAATGATGCTTTTTTATTTTTAAAGAATTATTTTTTAGATCAACGTATCAAAACGATCCAAAACATACAAAAAAAATTAATTTTTTAGCAAAATAAAATTATTTTTTTTGGAAATGCGGGTACAACCGCGTTTCCAAACGCTCACTAGTGGTTAACAATTATTTCGGTGTTTTTTTAAAATATTTTTGATTTAATAAAATATTAAATTAATATTATTTTTTTATTTTTTTATTTTAATATTAAAAATCTAAAATTTATTAATATATTTTCAAATAATATTTTTTTCACCCGTGAACTGCTACCCCTACACGAGCCTAACCACATGGGATGTCACTGGGGTCTTCGACGACTCCCATGCATGTAACTCTAGTCACATGCAACCAATTTCACTTTTCTTTTCTTTTCTTTTTTCTTTTTCTTTTTTTTTCAAATTGTAAATGCGTGGGTTTTGTAATACCAATACTTATCTGGATTGATCGATTGCTCCTCTGTCATGGATAAGAAGCCTGTGAGATTGACGAGAGGGGGTGCCGAAACCAACTCTTAGCCAATATACAATGTATGAATACAAGATTTAAATGAAAAATAATTTTGAGGATGTTATAAAATATAAAGTGCTTAAGAATATGTTTTTTTAGTAATTGAATTATGGATTAATTATAAGTTTTAGCAAGATAATTTATTTTTCATTGTTTATAAAACTTATAACTTGACTTCGAAATAAATTGTTACAATAACTAAGAAAATGAGTATTTATTGTTAAGAACAAAAGTGTTTGTTTTGGTTTTAATATAATAAATACTCTCAAATTAAGAAAGTGTTTTTGCTGAGAATAAAAATTATGAACCTTTATTTTTATAATTCTAAAGACATTTATACTCTTAGAATCCTGAAGGAAAGATATCTCTTAAGGGTTTAGGAGGTTTTTATACCTTTATAACACTTATTAGGGTTATATCCCTGACTTTAACTTTAATATGAGATAAAATATCCATAATATTAACATTAATGAGGGATGAAAGATGATATCTCTTACATTAATATTTTTTTTTAAGTCATAATAATAAACAAATGAAGTTTTATGATCCAACATGAGGTCTATAATGATTTCCAGTCTTTTATGCTTAGCACACTGCCAAGTCCAAGGTCAATATTAATGAGTATGGCAGTGAGCAGTCAAGTCCAAGGTCAATGAGTATGGCAGTGAGCAACCAAGTCCAAGGGAGCCAAGTCTAGCAGCTCGTCAAACTCATATCCACTTGGGCTCGGCACGGTGCCAAATCCAAGAACAGTGGGTCTGAAAGCTTACTAGACTCATATCCATTTGGGCTCGGCATGTTGACAAGTCTAAAGGTGCTAGGTTTAGCAGCTCGTCGGATCTATATTCACTTGAGCTCGACTCGTAACATCGCTTAAAAGTATTGGGTTTGAAAGCAAACTAGATCTATATTATCCGAGCTTGATATTTTGCCACGAGCATCGGGTATGGATACAAGCTCTACCTATCTATAAATGAATTATCACCCAATCTTTGAACCTTTTAAAAAAACAATTAGATATTTAAGATTTATTTTTAATAAAATAATAAAAATAAAGATACATTAAATTTCTATAAATAAAAAATCTACGCAGGAACAAACAAGGAAGCTATAAATAATGGAATAGCAGTTATGAAAAATGTATTTCCCGAGACTTGAGTAAAAAATGAGATAAATTCAATTACTACCAAAGCCAAGTTTCAAGGATATTCATGTTCGGCTATCCTTGTGCAATTCCAGTTGTGACCTGACACGTGGGAGCGGTTGAGCTATATCGTTGTTAGACGACGTATCGCTCATCTTGTATCAAATGCCCTTTATTATTCCTTTGCCATTGGGCTACAAGTCGTTTGTTTCAAAGAAGAGAACTTCTAAGTTTGCAGCCGACGACGAATCATTAGGTGCCAGACTACATGTCGTTGACGTGCTCTCACCTTCCTCGACATTTTCTTCTTTACTTTTGAGAAACGCATCCCTCGACATTGAACAACATGTACCATTTTTTTTCTCTTATGAACCAGAGCTAGGTTTTGACCATGGATCGTATCTCAAGAAGTTTCTAATTTGGATCGAGGTGACGAGTCAACTTGGAAAATCCAATCATAAAATCATAGATTATAAAAATGTTAAACTTCTCAAACAGGCCATCGTTTGCACAAAACTAACAAAAATCTCTCCATCCAAGAGCTTTTGGAGTTGATGGAGAGCAGGTTTTATTATCTTAATATATACTCGAGATTTGCAGAGCAATGTAACATGAGAGGTTTCCGATCTGGTTTAAGACAATGGCCTCGTTGTTGACCAAGCCAAGCATCAATTTTCAAAGGAAACTGACAGACATGCTTCCTGGATTATTTAAAACGGTGGTAGTTGCATTTATTGCTTTTGTTTAGCCCAAAAGAAAACAAAAATCTCTACAAACTCCTAAGCACATTTGATTTAGTGCAAGATATAGCCATTAATTTGTAGGAACTAGCATCGGATCTCCAAAAGATGATGTTAGAAGGCAAGTCCATCTCCCTCCTCTCTCTCTCTCTCTCTGTATATATATTTATTATACAATCTGTTGGTGTTTTCAACCAAATTTCACGTACTGGAATAAGAATTCTCTTTTAGTGTGCTAAGAAAAAAGAGATATATTCACTAAAAATGATGAAAATTTAACTCCTCGTGATTTTGCCCTAACAATCAGAGAAGAAGAAGAACACCCAGTAACCAATCCATTAATGTTCTCGTGCAGAACCTCTATAACAATGGGATGGAAAATGTTCTCATTGGAGGGTAAACTATAACCAGAGATAATGGGCTTCAAACAATTAACTAAACATAAAGTTCGAATCTTCATGTTAGGATTAGATAAATTGTAAGGCTGCCGCCATGCAGGAAGAGCCTCGTGGAATGGTATTATAGAAACCCAAAAACAGACACATGAAGAAAGCAGCCTAGTCAATGCCAATGATGAAGATCGAACAGCAAAAGGCATCTTCTGTTGGTTTTTGAGCCCTTTCTCATTTCCTGTTTTCTACGATTCTGATGGCGGATTATAAGTTTTTCTTTCTCCCAAAATATAAAATAAAAGAGCCTTTTTTTTCACGCACGTACGTCAGGCAGTGCAATTACTAACACTGAAGTAATCAGACATGTAAGATTCAAATTTTTAACCTAAATTCAAGCTAAAATCAGTTCAAACCTAAACAAAATTAACTTAGATATATAAAAAAAAGTTGTAAAAAGAATTACTTTTTTTCTCTTCTAAATCTTATGTCCATCGTGACCCTCTCCTAATCAAACCAAGAATTTCTGTTTTTAATCTTAAGTTTTGGGTTTAAAAAAAATGAAAATAACAAGTAAATGGTTTTCTCTCATATTACTCTTGATTATGATTTATTTATGGAAAGATTAAAGAAGAGATTAGGATTTATAAGGATTTGAAGTTTGTTTTGTTAAGATTAATGCATGATTATTAAGGGTTTAATATTAAGTGATTGATTTTGAGTATGTTGTTAAAGATAAGAATTTATGAGTTGATTTGTTTAAATTGATTTTTTTTATAGGTTAAAAAATCCATTTCAACTTTGCTAGAAAATCTAGACCAAATGGTCTTAAGGTTGAAGATAGCAAAATTTTATTTTGGTACTTGATTTTTGAAAATTACAGTTTAGTACCTAAACTTTGAAAAATTATAATTTGACCCCTGATATGTCTTTTGAGATTCTTGACAGTGTTATTATGACGTTAAAGATGATGAATCTCAGTTTGATAATTGATTTAGAATATTTTCAGTTTGGTCCCTTAATTTTAGAATTTACGTTTTTGTCCTTAAACTTTAAAAAATTATTGTTTGGTCCTTGTGTCGTTCTGGACAAAATTGAGGATGGTTTATGGGTAAAATTTCAGTATGGTTATGTATTTACAGTTTGGTCCAGTTTTGGTAAAATTATGTTTTGGTCCCTATTTTGGATAATTGTTATTTTAGTCCCTAAACCTAAGAGACTAAATCTGGTTTTTTTTTTTATGCATTGGAATCTTTTATTTGTGTTGTTTTGAATTGCTTTTGAGCATATTTTATATATTTATTACAGGTTTTTCTAACTATTCTCAATAAATTTTTCAGGTTTTTCGTCTTGTATTCCTTTCAATCTATATTTTTCTAAACTGGTTTGGGGCACTTTGGACAAGAATTTGTATGAACCGTGATCCAGTTAACAGTTTCAAATTCATCTCTGCACGTCTTGCTCCAGCGCTCCCACATTAAGCATGAACAAGGCGAGTGTACTTCTGATAAGCAACTGAAAAAAAACCACATGAACATTCTACCTCGCAAAATTCATCGTCCTCAACTCATATAGCATTCCCACAATGAGGAATGCTTGGGCACCATTTAACCATTTTACTGTCCTCAATATATGACTCAAGAGGAAAGTGAGCAAATTTCTCTGCTAAATCAGGATGTCTTATACTAACTAAATTCCTGACAATAGCTTCATCGCAAAAAGCACTACATTTGTGTTCCATGCACCGGATGCGCCTGCTCTGACCCCCATTTATTTAAATAATGAAGTGTTCTGTTCCATCCTTCAAAGGGCAAAATCAGTAGAAGAGATTTAATAAGAAAAAGATGCTATAGAGAAAAGAAGCTCCAAAGAGTTTAATCATGATTGAATATTAGCATTAGGTATAGCCTCTAATAATATGTCAACATACTGTCATCAGTTGCTAAAGTTCCAAATATAAGTTCAACATGGTTTTACCAACAGGCAAGCACAGTTTTTGGATCTAGGTATGAGCATCTACAGCAAAATTGTATACAAACATACTAACTTTGACCAACACCTAACGTCTGAAATCAATGTATTTATAGAATTATGCACATCAGAAATGATATGATTACAGCTGAAAAGAGAAAATCACTCATTGAGAATGGGTGTAATGCTTACAATCATTGCAGAAACAATGGACACATTCCATTCTTGTGACCTTATCACCAGATACATCCTCTATGCATAATCACAAGTTATTGTAGAAGATGAAATCAGTGGCACATCATTGTCGAGATGTTCAAAAACAGTCACAACTGCTTCAGTAAACAAGAACGATTTTCCCTTCTCCACGAGCACAGCAAGTAGCTTTTCAACATCCAATTGATAACGGATCAACAATGTCTGTGCACGGTGTTCTTTTAGTGATAGCAACTCCATGACTCAGCAAATCTTCCCTCTAAATCAACAAATCCCAAATGAAAATATCAATAATCGAAATTACAAGAAGACAGTTCAAAAAGTGTGATCCTTTTTTGCTTTCAGAAGTTTACCTGTGTAGCCAAGAGGAACTCTTTTGTGATCACATGCAAGAAACCCAAAAAGGGTAACAAAAAATTACTTTACCACACTAAAAATCCAACAACTATCTACACATAATCTTCAATTTAACCATCCAACCAAGCTCGATAAAGTTACCAATCACCATTAGAGCTCAATTAAGCTACTAATCACCAAAATCCACTTCCTTTAGGTTCTTCCTCACAAATTGGAGACAAAAGAAAAACACTAACAAACCAAAAAGCTCAATAATTTAAGCACAAAGCACCCCACAACTGAAAACAAGCAACAGCTACACATACAACATTAATAAATTCCTCATTCAAATACCCAAGATTAAACACAGTAAATCCCAATTCACAACAAAATACACAAAAATCACCATCAAAAAGGCATAAAAATTCAGTATTTTCACACTAAAAACTAAACAATTATTGGTGGCGTACCCTTTTAGACTTTTTTGTATGCTATGCTCTAACTCTAAAGAATTCAAGCACAAAGACAACTCTCCCAGACTAACAATTACTGCATCAACTTCCTTTCTTGTCCTTTTGTCATGGAATTCCCCTTCCTCTCCTCTTGTTAGATATTACCAAAAGGTAGGATTAAGAAGCAACAATAAAATTATCTTCCTTAATTTGCTCCAGACAGCAGCAACAGTGCTGGAGTAGCTCAGTTGGTTAGAGCGTGTGGCTGTTAACCACAAGGTCGAAGGTTCAAGCCCTTCTTCTAGCGTTTTTATTAATTTTATTTATTATCCTTTAACTTAATCTTAATTTCTATTTTTAAGCACTTTGCATTTGTGAATAGCCCAACTCATTCGATCCAACGAGTAAATAAACCCCACTGGATCTGGTCCAGACCCAATCATACTCGGTCAGATCCGATCCAGTCCAAAACAAGTAAGTACCTTGGGATATTGAGAGGCCGAAACAATTCTTGTTATCAGCAAGCCAACCTCTTTGTAATCGGCTGGCTATATTTTTTTTTTCTTCTAATAATATTAAATATAACTATAAAAAGCGTGATTTTTTTACTGTTCACTAAATCATTGTTCACCATCTCATTGTTCACCATCTCATTTATTACTATGGATTATAATAGTGCATTTACTTTGGTTCTTGAACTTATTGTTTTTGCACAATTGATCCTTTTTTAGCATATATTATATCTCAATTGCATATATATTTTTTAGTGGGGATTGAATTGAAAGATATAGTCAAAGTAAAATAGATGGCAGGTCTGTAATTGATTTAAAAAATTCATTTGTGCCCCTCATCTTTTTAAGTTATTTGTTTAATTGGTCCTTATAATTTTTAAAGAATACATATTGGTATCAAATTTCATTTTTCTCATTTTTTTATTTCTTTTTTATGGAGGAGAGAGAGAGGTTGCTGGATTTTGACTTGGAGAAAGAAAGTTGATGTTGGGAAAGATTTAGACCACCAAAACGATTGATTTTTGTGTCAATTGATTCTATATGATGAGGGGGGTTATGATTAGGTATTCTTTTACCTTGAAAATACCTAAAAAAACATATCTCAGTTCAGGAAGATTTTTGGTTTCAGGTTTTGGACCAGTTTTTTTTTTTGTTTTTTTGGAGGCTATGGACTGGTTTAATAAGGTTCCTAGGATGTTTTAGGTTAAAAACAAGTTGAAATGGTTTTTTGGGTAAAAAAACAAATAACCCAGACTTTGATTTGCTTAAATTTTAACCCAAGGAAAAACCATATGTTAGGAGACTACATGTGAAATTTCAACTTGATCCAACGGTCGGGTCAACAATTATGTTTGATAGTGTAAAACTGGGCAGTACCGAAATTATAGCTCGAACTTGTTCTTGGACCCAACTTCAAACAAGTCGTTCTCTCTCGTCCAAATAAATTAGAAAGCCTACCCATATATCATTGGAATGGTAAAGATATATAATTTCCAGCCCAACTAGAAATGAAATGAAATGAAAATCCCTATAAAGCTCAAGATATAGACCGAAAAGTAGCCTAAGGCCTAGTGTGACAATTTGTCCCTTTTTAATTTGAATATCTGGATTTAACTCATTAACTTCTTCTTTGACCCTGTTCAATTTAGACCTTATAATAGGCCCAATTAGTGACATCAGTTGAATCATATTATTTTTCCTTTTCAATATTTATATTAAATTTTCTAATTCTTTTTTTAATCGAAACTTGTTACTATTTTTGTCAATGTTTTGAATTTTAACTAAAATTCAAAATTTTCATTTTAACTTTAACAATACTTTTAAATTTATTTATGGAGGTCATCTCCTCAATTACATATCATATCTATTATTATCATCATTTATTTGTTCTTTTCCTTCCCATGTTTTCGTTACTCATCGGAATCTTACTACTTTCAGTTCTACATTTATGCAAGGTTTTACACAAATGGTTACAATGCATGAGAGAATAAGTATTTATTTTAAAAAACAAGAGTGTTTGTTCTTAGTTTTGATATGATAAATGCTCTAGAATTAAGAAGGTGTTTTCATTGAGAATAGAGATTGTGAACCCTGAACCTGGACGATTCATTTTATATTTATAGACAATCAATCTTGTCTCCTTTTATATAATGAAGGGTTAAGAAGTCAGTTTATCGTGATAACATAGATGATGAATAAATATTCATTGCATCATTAATGAGATGAAAATATAGTAGGCTATTAAGAGATTTTTTATATGCCTAGGGGTATAGGGAGAGTAGAATCTAAAACGAATTGGGTCAGTAAAAAAACTCAAGGAAAGCGCACGAGGTCCTAAAAAATCAGGATGGGAGGGACAGGTTTAGGTTGCATTGTTGAGCTCGAGAGGTGCCCAAAAATGAGCTCAAACGCTGCACTCGAGCCAATAAGTGATAGGCGCTACGTCAAGGCTAAGCTCATGGGGGTCAAACTCTTCCCCAGGACTGAGTTCATGATAGTTAGGCTCTTTCTCTACACTTAGCTCTACACTTAGCGAATAGGAGCTAGGCTCTTCTTCTTAGTTGAGCCCATAACATTAAGTTTTTTCTCTAAACTGAGTCCATTCGAATTAATCTCTTCCCGACGGTGGACTTCCTTCATGCTGAACCCATTAGATTAAGCTCTTCCCCCAAACTAAGCTCAGGAGAGCTAAACTCTTCGCCAAAGCTATCATTCAGGCTCAGCCCATTAAAATTAAGCTCTTCTTCTAGGTTAAGCTTATAACATTTAACTCTTCCTTAAGAATGCGCCCATAGGCATAGGCAGTTGGGCCAAACATGTTACCCGAAACCATTGGTTCTTGGATCTTCAAAGGTTTTTTAGTTTCTTTCAAATTTGAGATTATCACTTTCTATAAGAAGCAAAACACGTCGTCTTGGCAGCATGAGGTAAATGGTCAATGGAGGCGGCATTTGTGACAAAGCATCCACCAAGATTCAAGAATACTGACCTGAAGTTCCATATATGTTGCATAAAACTATAATTTAATGTCAAGTGGATACACAAGCAGAGAATCAGCATGTAGAAGTTACAACCATTGCTAAGAATTTTCATCTATGTTGGTTCGAAAAATAAAATCTTCTCCCTCTAATTCTTCTTGAAATAGACAAATGGATGGTATTTCATTCTTTCCACTAGACCCTTCGTCACTTGATGATCTCTTCCCCTGAAAATGTTGATTTATCAAATATAAAACAAGAAGAAATATAACACAAATCAGAAACATGTCACAAAGGGAGAGAAGCGGCAAATTGTGGAAGCGTTGAATCATTAAGCAGTTAAATTCTTGGCATATCTAGAATAGCACCCTGCCTCATAAATCATACAAATTAAGTGAACTCGTTGTAGAAAAACACCTGCATGCCTTACACGATAAGAACATAGATTGTCTACAGGACACAATTAAGAGCGAAAATCCCAGGACTTGCCTTCCTCAAGACATAGAAAAAGTAGTGAAATCCATCACCAAAAGTGCTCCACTCTACAGACCAAGTGAAGTCCGGAGCATCAAATAAAGGACGCCTAAAATGTGGCTGCATAAGATGGATTTCAAGTAAGAATAATGGTGCATACAACACCCACCAGTGAGTCCCCAACACCCAAAAAGAAAAAGGCAATTCTGTGTTTGTTAGTCCAACCTGGCCAAAAGAGATCGAGATAAAAATGCCATCTGGTTTCAGAACCCTGTGAACTCCTTCAAGCATTGCCTTCACTTGGGCTACTGTTTCAGGCCTTGGATTCCATGGGTCACCACTGTTGACGAATAATACATCCTTCAAAGAATGGGGAAATAGAGTAAATAAACACACACAACGTCATTAAAATCCCAGAAGGAAATAATAATCTGATCAATAAAATGTCAAGCTGAAGTTCCAACACAAATAAAAAGACAGTCTCGATTGTCTCTTTACCATGGTTCCTTTCTCAATAACCACATCAAAACATTCATCATTAAAGGGCAGGTCTAGCATGTCAGCTTCCAGCACTTTTATTTCTGATGATACAGGGGACAAAGAAAGAAGAGCTTAGACACCACTGCATTTTTGAAAAACAGCTTCTTGTTAAAAAACACAGAATCCCCCCCTTCTTATCTAGATAACATGTTTCACAAAGTTTATCATAGATACATTGAAACAAGTTTTGTTTTACTTGAACAACCCAAACAAGCTAATCAGATGATTTAAAATCCAGCAATTCATCATCAGTTGGTAGGAAGTAGAGACCAACAAATCTTTGATTCCTACATCCCCACAAGTTTCTTTAATTGTGTTGCATCAAAAGATTATTTCATGAACTGAATTCAACTTTCCACCATAAATTGCAGACTACCAATCATTGTGTCCTAGCAGCAAATTGCATAATTAAAAGAACTACTATTCAACGTTATGATGGCATAAACAACTACAAAGGAGAAACAAACCTTTATACCCCTTAGCTTCCAACCGTTTCTGCATCTTCTCGACCGCAACAGCGGACAAATCAATGCAAGTAACCTCAGTAATTCCATCTCTGTACATTTCTTCACACAACTGTGAATTCCCACAACCAAGCTCCAACACCTTCAATGAACCATTCAAACTTTCTTATCGCAAAAACAAGCACAGTAAAAACAAACAATTCTTGAAAGTAAAAAATAAATAAAAGAACCCAACAGCAACAAGCAAGAGAGAGAGAGTGATTACAGAGGAGGTTGGAGGGATGTGGGCTTGAATAAGATGGCGAAAATGAGAGTAGTCTTTGAACCATTCGTAATGTTCCTCCTTAGAGAATCTCTCGTTCCAGTAGTGAGGATCCTGGTAAGCCAGAGCAGTAGAGGGAGGCTCGGTGGTCGGCTTTCGGGACCCTTCCATTTCAGGGTTTCTCAGCTTAGGCTCGCTTTCTTCTTGCATTCTTCCTCTTCTTCCACAGTGCAGAAACCCTGAACCCTAAATGCTTGGGCCTCGATATAACGAGTCCATCTTGTTATTGGATTTTCAAGTTTTTAGAACCGATCTACTTCTTTAAAAACGACCCTTTTTTTCAGCCGACCGATCTACTAGAGATTGGTTGCCTCGTTGAACCTATTATGTTTCATAAATTATTTTTTTATATTTAACATGGTACATGCTAATAAATACATGATACCATTATATTATATATGATTTATTGAAAAAAAATATATTATAATTTAACTAGTAGAAAATGAATAACTAGTTGAGCCAACAAACCACCCAAATGATTTTTTTTTTGGTTCAATATTTAGAGTGTAGTAGATAGGTAGCATATGCTTTTAAAAATACTTTTTGGTCAGAAATATATCAAAATAATATTTTTTATTATTTTTAAAAAATTATTTTTGATATTAGTATATCAAATCGATTCAAAAATATAAAAAAATTAATTTTAAATAAAAAAACATTTTTGATTTTTTAAAAAACATGATTTCAACCACGTCAATGAACGAACTCTTATTTGTTTGCACTTAAATAAAATATCTTAAATTTATGGGTTCTCCCTTCTGTCTTTAACAAGACTTGATCTTAGCCTACTATGAAGCATCTAAAAAAATGTCATATTGTGAAGTTGCCATGTAAATACCTTAGCTTATAATGAAAATTGTGGTATGAACGCTAGCTTTTGATAATCCAATTGCTCTTTGAACTTTGTGGTGTTGTTATGGTGACCTGTGATACTCAATGGATCAATATGAAAACGAGTCAACGATGCTAGAAGCCGACCATGACACAGATTTAATAAACCATATTTTGGAGCATAACCTTGTAGAATTTGCTGCTGTAATCGACCATTTAATAGAAGCAAACATTAGAGCCAGATAACACAACCAGTTAAACACAAGCAAAATCCTTTTGAGGCCTTTCATGAATGAATGGTGCTTCTAAGTTCTGTCCATGAAATTACATAAGAAAGAGGTCAAACTGTCGGATTGATTTTGCTGGGTTTACGTTAAATTGGTCAAGAGAATAATCATGATACAGTTAATAAGAAAAACATTACAAGTAGCATTTATTATGAAATCATAGAAAAGGATTCCGCATTTCTGTTGCTAGCCTCTTCATAGGTTGCAAGTAAAAATGCTGCAGGAATTCTCCAATGAAATGTCATTGTTGATGCTTAGCTCTGCAATATAACATTCTATAGCTTCAGTGAAGGCGTTGGAGATGCTGGAGGCTTTAGGTCTTCATACCTTGAGATGAAAGAAACAGAGAAACTCAATGGCATAAAAGAAAAAAAAAAAGTGGCTTTATGAAATGACTAACCTCTCTAGATAACCATTACCACAGGAAGTTTGATGGAAAATAAGTGGAAATCAGAAATCAAGCTTACATGGGATAGGGTGATAGTGGCTTTTGCTTCGGCTCTGTATGATGTTGCTTGTCGATTGCTGCTGCCATTGGAGGCGCACGGTTACCTGTCTCGGGCACCGCATTTGTGGAGGATGTTGGTATGACTGATCCCACTGGTGCAGTTGGAGATGGTGATGTGGGGGGTTTGAGATCAGCATATCTGAAAACGCAATTAGTAGGACATAAATGACATGGGAAGATGAAATCATGAATTTGATACCTAGCATAATTTTTTTAGCAGAATGAGAAACTTTCACAGTTGAAGACTACGTGAGAGAATAAAAATTGGGTGCTCAATTCTCATTCTATATCAAAAACATGTTTTGTGTGCCCGATGCAATGGCCAATTATTATATGAAGTAGCAGGAGCAGGAGCAGGAAAAGTGTAAAGCACTAAAAGAAGGCTTACGCAGCATAAGGAGAAAGAGGCCTGGTTGTCTTCGTTTCTACTGGACCTGGTTTTGTTTCAGCTACGCCAGGTGCTGGCATAGGTGGAGTATCTTGAGTAGCAGGCTTTGATACTGCTTCTAATGGACTGGCACTTTCTTTCTTGCTACTGGGTTGAATTGGAGAGGGAGAAGTAGGTGGTTTCAGATCATCATAACTGTCGATAACAGTAACACAATCGCATAACTTAGCAGCAGCAAAAACATAAACTTTTTGGACTGAAAATAAGTTCATTTTGTTAAATGTTGTATTCCATAAGGAGCAATTTTTTTTTTTTTTATCAAATTACAGACTCTCTATGATAATGGTCAGATTCTAGGCCCTCAACTTTTGGCTTTTATCCCTCTCAATAGAAGGCCTGCATGTGGCCTTGAAAGATCAGGAAAGAGCTTCACATGACTGGCTGTGCGGGTGACTTCTACAAGAAGCTAACATGGAACTCATTGCAGCTACGACAAATAACAGTTCTTGATGCAGCTGCTCGAACAAAGTGGGAACATGTTAGGTTGGACTTACGCGGTATAAGGAGAGAGTGGCCTTGTCACCATAGCTTTTGCCTGGGCAGGTTCCTTTTGAGAAGGAGAGCTCGGAGCCTTAGGTTCAACAATCTTAGGAGGCACAGGCTTAGGCACATCTGCTGCTTCTGGTTCCTGAGAACACAATATCATCACCTACTCGCTGTTTTTTTTCCTTACTTTGTTATATGATGCAGAGAAAGAAAAGAAGAAAAATACTAGAGCATTGGTAAATAGGGTTGCACTATGCTTGCTACATTCAAATTATTCTTGTTACAATCCCAACAAAAAAATTGAGTTTTCACTTTATTTTTCAAGAGAGAGTGAACAGAGCATACCTTTGGTTCAACACGTTGAGATGGTATTTTTGCGAGGAGCTCATCCATAGGAGTCAACGGTGCAGTTGTCTCTGCAATTACTTCAACCACTTTACAATATGAAAGCCCACGGTTATTGGCCATAAATGCCGTAAGTTCTGCAACCTGCAATATTGGGACTGCCTTTTGTAATTCCTTACTTCCTAGCATGCACCATAATTTTGGCCAGTAACTGGTAGGTTTTACATGAGATCACACCCACCATGCCACCAGGGATGAGTAAAATGAAACATAAATTTTGCTAGCAGTCCAGAGATATAAGCTGCTTGAAAAAAAAAATTGATGGACAGAAATGAGTCCTGGCCTAAAGCAGAAAAAGTAGGTAATGTCTTCACAACCTCCCTCAAAATTTTGATGAGTTTTGAACAGGGTTCTGACATAAATTACAGGCACATGAAAAGAGGTAAGACTTGGCATCAATTAAGTACATGACTATGCTATATTCTAAGGAAAGGAAATGGAAATGCACAGATGCAGACTAGAAGTGAGGCTGCTCATTATTTCATTCTCTGTTCTAAAGCCTGAAGTTTAGGCTATTTTCCTTGCAGTCAGGTGGAAAATACGTCCACAAAGAAAGTTAAAGAATCTCTAATGTAAAATTTTAATGAACCGCACCTGAAGATTCGACACCAGGCCACCAAATAGGGTATCTTCCTCTGAAAGAGTGATGTTATGAGTTTCCTTGTAAGCATCAGTAGGCCTCTCCATTCCACCAGGTCTTACTATCTGAAGAGAATCTATAAATAATTAAGTTCAAGCTAATATAAACTAGTATACTCATATAACCTGTGTGTCCATTTAATGCATTTGCAGGTTCTTACAGTGTAAGGAACGCCACTTGCTATGAGTGCTTCTTCTGCTTTCCTCTTCCAAATTAGGACACCCCAAAACAAACTTAGCAGAAAAAAATGAAGGAAAATCAGCATTTGTCACCTACTCACATGCTAATTCTCCTTCCCAAATCACTAAACTTACTTTAGAATAGCAGCAGGAAATCCGACTTTGTTCGTTCCCAATGATGAAACCATAATAAAATGGTTAACCTTTGCAGCAGTTGCTGCAAACAAGAACAATACTCATTTTTCTAAAACAAAACGCTTTAAGCTGTCACACAGGCCGATGTCTTTTTTACCTGCATCAACGAGGTTTTTAGTAGCCAGATAGTCAATCCGATAAGGCCCTGTAACATCAAACACCTCCTTCTCACCGGCACCAATGCAGCATAGAAGCACAGATGCATTGCCTAATGCCGGTCCAATCTGATTTGGTTTCTCCAAATCACATTCCACAATATCAAGCCTTTCCACAGCTGGGCTAAAGACCAGAGTATATCTGTTATAATGCAGATGTTGGAGGCCTTCTTCTCTAAATGAAAATGATTTACATTTTTTTTTCATCACCGTCTTAGTTTCTTTCAATGTTCAAGTAAATTAGAAATGCTTACGCTGGGATCCTTCAACATCAAGCTTCATTGCCATAACACTCTGCAAATGGATTGCTCTTTTAGTAAACATGCTTTGAAAGAAAAACAAATGTAGTAAATCGACTCCTTTGAACTCTGAAATTTATACCTGCACAAGAGCTTCTGCTTTCAGGGCACTCCTGACGCCAGCTCTAACTCGAAATCCAAGCTTGAGAAGCTCCCTGAAGCAAATTCAAATGTCAAAGAATACCTGCAAACCAATCACCAAACTGAAAAAAAATTGAGCACTAGAAAATTACCTCACTGCTCTTGAGCCAACTTTACCAGTAGCACCAGCAACAAATGCAAGATTCTCATCTTTTGTTTCCACTTCCTTTGAATCTGCCTCAACTGCCCCAGACCTAAATTTCGCAGCAACTTGAAAAAAAATTACATGAATATCAGTCAAAAATAAAAATTCCTCAATGCCATTCAAAGGAAATGAAACCCATCTCTCCATTTATGACATTGATGATCAAGATAATAACTAAGAGCAATGAGAAAATCACAAAGAACCATTTCAAGAAACAAAGAAAGACAACGAATGAAGTTAGGCATGTTCTTGTTATGTATGTACCTGAAGCTTGAGCTTTGATATCAAGAATTTTGAGCTTTCTTGAATGCGGGAACTTATTGAAATGAGGAAACTTGAGGAGCTGACCGTGTATACAAGATTTCTCAATGAACCCACATTTGGTTAAAGAAGTCGGTATGGTGGTTATAGCTGATGATTGCAGGCAACCACCCTCCATCTTCAGGGAATAGTATTAATGCTGTTTCAATCCTGCCTCAGTTCTTGAACTGAAAATTTAAGAGACTGACACACAAGTGGTTTTAATTATCTTTTGTTTCTCCTTTTCAGTTTGGCAGTTGTGGCAATCTCCACTCCATGTGGATATGATGGGTCCCAGTGGAATGTTCCATGGTTTGATTATGGCCATTGACTATTTGGTACTTTTTTTTTTCCTGTTATTTTAACGCCTGTAAATAAATGTATTTTGCAAGACTTTATAATAGTGTGATGCAGGAAAGTATTAAAGTAGATATGTCTTGAAAATATTAAATGTGGTTATTTTTTAAAATATTTTTTATTTTAAAATATATTAAAATAATATATTTTTTATTTTTAATATTAAAATATTAAAAACATATTAATTAAAAATAAAAAAATTTAAATATTTTCAAAAACTAGATTGATTATAATAATTATCAGGAATTTATTGTATCTTAATTAATTTTGTTTATCATAGAATTGAACACAATTTTTATTTTATTATTTTTTTTAAATGGAAACAATATAATATGAACACATTTTCCAGTTTTATGGGTCAGAAAAATGTTCATAAATTTTAAGAAATGTACATGTTTTTTTTTCTTTTGGAGTAGAAAAACAAGAGAAGGAGAAGAAAACTAAAAAAGAAAAAGAAAAATGGTTTTGTGTTACTAAATAGTGCGTAAATGCCTCCTAATATTATTGAATATATTTGTGGATGATAATTTTCAAAAGGTTTAACTATTATTATTAATTATTAACAAATGGTGTTACAAAATACTATTGTTCATTTTAATTGCTTTTATAAAAATTTATTATTTATTATTATTTTAATTTAATTATTTAATATTTGATTTGTCGGGATTGAACTTTATAATTTGTTTCTATTTACTTTAATTATTTTAGTCTTATGATTTGAGTTTCGAGTTTTACGAGTTAATCTTTTTTTTTTTAATTTCATCTTTCAACATTTAATTTGTGTGGATTGATCTTTATGATTTGTTTTGAATTATTTTTTATGAGGTTATCCAAGCCTCATGACCAAGGTCAAAAGTTTGGAAAGTTAACCTAGTTGACTTAGTTTTTTTTTTATTAAATTGATTTTTTTTTAATTTCACCATTCAACATTTTATTAATCGAGAATTAAGCTTTCTAATTTGTTTTGGTCTGTTTTTTATAAACTTATCTCAGTCTAATGACCCGAGTCATGAGTTTGGTGAGTTGACTCGAGTCATTTCTTAGTTTTTTTTTAAATTGATTTTTTTTTTCAATTTCAACCTTTAACATTGAATTGATTTGAAATTGTGCTTCATACTTTATTTCAATTAGCTTTCTATAAGGTTATTTCGATCTCATGATTGAGGGCGCGAGTTTAATAGGTTAACCAAGGTTAACTTGGGTCATCTTATCAGTCTGCTTTCTATGTGATTATCTTAGTCTCATGTTCCACGTCATGGGTTTGGCAAGTTAATTCAGGTTGACTCGAGTCATTTTTTGTGTCTGTTTTTTAATTGATTTTTTTCAATTTCATCCTTCATCATTGATTGAATAAGAATTGAGTTTCATAATTTATTTTAATTTTTTTTATATGAAGTTATCCCAATTTCG
>Ga0307517_10000993_pt1 | contig 48080 bp, 47 predicted proteins | sample 23_EM_MG_FD_194515 | JGI IMG/M metagenome (GOLD analysis project Ga0307517, IMG submission 194515) | Populus trichocarpa ectomycorrhiza microbial communities from riparian zone in the Pacific Northwest, United States - 23_EM | ecosystem: Host-associated > Plants > Roots > Unclassified | place... | reverse complement strand
TTATTCTACTTAACTAAAGCGAGAGACACCCTATTCTGATAACCAACGATCCTCGAGAGAACTTATTGAGTGAAGCTTTCAGGCTTAACGATATTAAGTTTTACCGCTTGATTCTACTTTGAATTATTTTATCTTAATTTTGATCCTTACTTCTACTGAGTCTTCAGTGCGGTCGCAATCTTAGGATCCGTCTTCCTACAGAGTGCCCCCGTTACAATAGAAGCCGAGATGAATCGACGTTTCAGGTCCTCAAAGGCTTCTTGTTGCTCTTTTCCCCAGGAAGGTTTCTTAGGGTCCCCCTTTAGTAGGTTCGTAATCGGTGTGCAGATTGCCGAGAAGTTTTTTATAAAACGGCGGTAGAAATTAGCAAACCCAATAAAGATTTGAATGTCTTTAACCGAGGCAGGGGCTTTCCACGACTTAATTGATTCGACCTTTTTTCGTTCATAGTTACCCCGTCAGTTGCAACTACATAGCCTAAAAAATCCACCTTTTTTACATGAAACACGCTCTTCAGCAAGGAGATGGCCATTCGGTATTCCCAAAGTCGTTGTAAGACCTTGCGAACAAGTATAATATGTTCCTCTAGCGTCTGAGAGTAGATTAGGATATCATCGATGTATACTACAACTCCCTGATCTAGGAACTCCCGTAATATTTCGTTCATCATGGTTTGAAAGGTAGCAGGTGTGTTAACCAATCCAAAAGGCATAACCCGATATTGGTAATGGCCATAACGCGTTCGAAAAGCTGTTTTCCATTCATACCCTTTTCGTATTCTTATTAAATGAAACACGTCCTTCAGGTCTAGCTTAGTAAAAATCTGAGCGTCACGGATCTGATCTCTCAATTCCATCATTAAGGGGATGAGGTATTTGTTGTGTACTGTAACCTTATTCAAGCCTCGGTAGTCGACAACCAACCGTAAGCGACCGTCAGGTTTTGGTACAAAAAGGATTGGTGCGCCCGCGGGAGACTTGCTGGGGGAAATCTTTCCTTGTTTGAGCATATCGTCAAGGTATTTCCGAAGGGCTTCGAGCTGTTTCTGTGATAACGGATATATCGGGCCCCAAGGTGGTTGGGTATCTGGTTTGAGATCGATGACGTGATCAAAGGTACGGCGGGGAGCGAGTTTCTCTGCTGTAGACGGTCTGAATAGGTCCGCGTAATCGTGATACTGATCTGGCACGCGATCGATGATAGTAACTTTTTCTTCATCAATCCTTTCAATCCTACCTATAACCACTGCGTTGGGATCGTTTAATACATCTTCATCCCATTCTACCGAGATTCCTTCATCTTCAGGGAGCAGATGGGGTTGGCAGTCAGTATCATCAAAGCACCACCCATCTGGGTTGGCAATATTTTTTATCGGGTGTTCTTGATGCCTCCACTCAAAAGGTATAATCATTCCATACTTTCCTGCTAGAGCTAGTTCGCAGGAAACAAGCGATAAGTGTTTGTTTGTCCCCATTTCTAAGTAGAGAGGTTTTGTAAAGTGTGATCCACCGGAAGAGATTGCCTCTCCAGTGAAACCTTGGATTTGGACAGCATCAGCCCAAGAGTGGTAAGGGATGTGAAGGTTCTTAACGTGTTGTTCGTTGATAAGGAAAATATTTGATCCAGAGTCTAACAAGACTGGGATTCGATAGCGTTTGCCAAGGATATAAATGTGTGTGTGTCCCTCAGGACAGTCATAGCGTTGTGGTTCGTTGATTGTGATATCGGTTCGCTTAATGCAACCGTAAGTTTGTCGTTTACCTCGCTTAGAAGGTATCATGGGTGTTGTATACTTGGGTGTTTGTTACAACGCCCGCGTTGTTTCGACCAGATAGGTCTCCTCAGACAAACTTTCTAATAATAAATAATCAAAATATTTTATACTTCCGGGCAACCCACTACTAGCGGTCTTTACCCCCTGCCGAGAGGTTCCCGAAGATATAAAGCTCACTAAACGAGCCAAATCCCAACGCCAAACAATGCAAAAAATAAAACAACACACAAAAATAAACAAACAATAAAAGTAAACAAAACTTATCTTTCGTGTAACGTAGTTGTCTTAGCGACTCTGTCTGTTGTTGCATAGTTTGGGTTGTTGATGCATAAACGCGGTTTTGGTGTTTTTGAGGTTACGCGAGGTTGGGGTATAATACGTGATCATATGATTGTATTTCTGAACCGTTTGCCATGGTCCAGTTGGTGAGATAAGGCAGGCCCACCTATTTTCACCTGTAGGGTCAGGCGTTTGAGTCCAGTCTCTGGCAAGAACAAATGTAATTTGTACTAGTGGCACCTTGGGCCCGGGAAAGCCCAGGGGGTTTCACGACCCCTGATCCTTATCCCTAGACACCCAAGTCGATAAAATGGGAAAACCGTTCCAAATTAGGAATACCTGACCCCTTCAGGGGAAAGAAAAAGTCCTCCTTCGCGGGGCAACCTAAAAGTCCTTTCTCAGAAGGCAAAACCCCGGGTTCCTTCCTAGGAAGGTCCCCATCCACCGGTCCCCTTACTCCATGTTCGACGGTTCCTGCAGGTGTGGTATCCCCTCATTCTGCAGCGAGAATTTTTGTACGAGCGTCAAGACTTTGCCAAGAATTTCCGAAACATGCCGAGGTGTAACGTGTGTGAAAAAATCTTCGTAATCGCTTCCTGCTTGCCTTAAGAATAAGTGGTATCTGCTTGCTTCTCGAATCTAAGACACGACTTGCTCGTGTCCCTGTCATTCTTAAAAACACGGTAACATCCGTCCTAGTTTGTCCACTAAGCGAGATAAATAAGGACTTATAGACTGGGGAAAGAAAATACTTAGATATTTTGCGACACGTACACCTATGACATTTCTGTATCGGATAATTCCCAGATTTGCGATGGCCTTTCTCGTCGTATTAAGTTAACCTTTGCAGGTGGTTCTTGTCGTGCTGGAGGAGGTTGGTGCACTGCGAGTATGCTAGTTCTTGGTTTAAATGGTTGTTTAGGGTTTCCCCTATTTTTGTATGCGAAGGTTGCTGCAACCAAGATTGGCTTACGGCATTTTGTCCAGGTGTGGTTGTCCATGCTGCAACGAGTGCAGCGTTCCTCCTTTTTTCGTTTTTCAACCACCTCATACTTGATTCCATCGTGTGCTTTTTTCCAATCAGTATGCTCATCCTTCACAACAGTATTGTTTTTATTTTTGGCGGTGTTATTTCCAGGAGCTTTCTATCGGGAAGATCCCTTTCCAGTTTTGTTGTCTGACCCTTTCCTTTCGTATTTGGTGTTGAAACCTCTGTCGGATTCTTCTCGTTTTCGCTTAGGAGGGGGTGCGTGCGGGGTCGTTACGGATTTGGTTAATTTTCCCCTTTCCAGGAGTTCCTCTTGTGCCTACCCACTTTTCTTAAAATTTCCATCTATTCTTCATCGGTGGCAAATGAAAAATGGGATAGGCAACGTAATATTTCTTGTGGGAGTTTACTTTCGACACGGACCCTCCACGCTATACCTGCGAGTCCTGCCTTGATGTTGAGATTTTCGAAGAGGAGCAGATATGTATCAATTTTGCCCTTATAGCTGATTCTGTCCATCTCGTCTAGGGCTCGTCGCTCTTCCTCGATACCGATATATCTTTTGATAATTTCTTGTCGGAATCTCTCCCAAGTTGTATAATCAGTATCTCTAGTGAAACCTCCTATGCCTCCCATGACTTTTCGATATTTTTCTGCGAAAGCGGCTACCTTGTTTCCCTTGGTTTTACCGAGTGCGAAAACAATGCGATGAGAGTGGTTCTCCCATTGGTAAGGGTTTCGATCAAAGTAATCTTCACATGCGGTTAGCCAGTTTCTAACATCCTGGTTATCATCGCCTTGAAAAAAGTAAGGGGGTTCAGCCGCATTTTTTATTGATTGATTTGGTGTACTGAGTTGTTGCAAGAATTCTAATATGCCTCTCGTACGGGGAGATGAATCTCTGGGAACCGATAGTCTTCGAGCGTTGCGTTCCGGACGTCCGCATCTTCTGCCCCTGCCATGGTCTCCTCCTTTATCGTCATCGTCATCCTGGTAACTAGGATCTGGGTCTGGATCACCCCCAATATTACTTGGCGGTGGTGGCGGCGGTTGGAGGTTTCCTCTTCCGTCAACTCCCTTTCCTTTATCTTGCCTTGGAGTAGAAGCTGATCATTTGTCTGGGTTAGGATCATCCGGAGGAATCCAAGGATCAAATTGACCCTGGTTTGAGGGTCCTGGATCACCATCTCCTGCCTCCGTAGGCGGGATGGTAAAGCTTGGCTTTTCGTGATGATATATTCGGTCCGTCAAAGCTTGTATTGCGTTTTGGAATTTTTGATTTTGTCTATCCAGAAGCTCCTTTGCTGCTTGACGGTCTTTTTGATGTTGTTCGGCTGCACTGGCTTTTTGTTGATTTAATATTTCAGCAGCACAGACTTCCTGGTGTCTCAGGACTCTTTGCCATTCGGTGTCCTGTTTTTTAAGTTGTTCAGCAAATTGAGCTTTTAAGGATATTACTTCCGCTTCCAATATTTTATCTCGGACCTCCAAAGATTTCGCATTTTCCTTTTGCTGAGCTTCTTGGCGGCTAAATTCTTGTGCAATAGCTATTTTTAGCCGTTCCTGTTCGTCATGTATTGCTCCTTCAAGAGTTGCTAGTGCTTTTCTAGCATCCTGGAGTTCCTTGTCAACAATTAATTCGCCTTTTGCTAACCTTGTTTGTAATAACCGCAGGTTAGTGTATTGGACCCTACCATCTTCCGATAAAGCATCCAAAGCTATCAAGTTCTCGTCTTGACTTTGATTGATGGATGATGAAATGTGTTGGAAGGCTAGTCCGATTTGTTGCTTAAGAAGTTCCATTTGGTTCATAGTGTTTCTTGCGAGTTGACGGGAGTTTGATTGTGACGTATTCTTTTCGACACGAAATTGCGCACTATGGGAGCAACTCATGGGGGAGTGTATGACAGATCCTGGATTTGAGGTAGTGGTCATAGCACGAGAGGACGGGTCGAAAGAGGAAGCATGAGGGGTGGAAGTATCATCATCTTCCATAGGTTGATCGGGATTACTGATAAGTTCTGGGTGAGGAAAATTGGGGCTCACAAGGGCCATGGTAGAGGTTAGTGATCCTCTAATTAGGAAGGGGATTTCTAACTCTCCAATATCGTCGAGCCTTTTTTCGACCCTTGGGCAAAGTAGGGAAAGGATGACGAAAGGACTCCTGTTTAGTTACCCACCAATTTTGTTCTTCAGCATCAATAAGATTCTGAAGAACTTTTTGATTTCGTTCCACGTGTTCGATGACTTGTGTTGAAAGAATAATAGTCTCAGGGGTGGAAGGGCGAGATAAGCCGAGAGGTGGTGAAGGAGAGAAACAAGGTAAAGTTATGCCTCCTTCTGACTCAGGTTCCCAATCATTTATGGAATTCGAATCTTCAGTCATCGTGGGTTCCGGTGCGACAATGGCAGCCTCTGGTGTATCTTCAAGTATGAAAAAAAGGTAGTAAAGGATAAAACTAACGAGGAGGTCTGTCAACATAGGAGCCTTGGCGACTGAAGAATAACAATATAGTGTTACGGGGTCGCTAACAAGGTAGGATTGCGGGCTAACTAGGCCGGGGATATTCGCGACAACGGATTATACATCAGGAAGGCTCAAGAAGAATTATTTGATAAAGTAATAGAAGAATATCGTAATAACTTATAATATTGTTAAGGTCTCTTCTCCGTTGCTTGATGATGTTCTCAACCATCGGGGAGAGCTCTACTATTTATACTAATGTTCACGCTACTTTGACTTCTCTAGTAAAGAAGTATCTTTCTAAGAGTCCAGTTCGTCAGAACAAAGTCCGAACACTGTTTGACCCTGAATCTTGCCCAGCTTGACTCTGAGAATCACCCGACTGCTATTTCTTCTGAGGGTGTCCCCACTCCACCAGTAGTCAGTCTTCGATCTCTTCGTCCTGATAGACTATAATGGAATATGCAGTCTAAATGCCAGCATACCAATAGTATCATGAATATGGAGTGATCAAGTCCGATATTCATCTATCAATGCATAATGCGTATGCATTAGTAAGAGTAGAGAACTGGTTCTCTAATCATCGTGCCAATCAGGTAGCTATATCTTGAAACGTGAACTCTTTGTGGTTCCTGAGTAGTCTCCCAGATGCCTCCGGCAAGTCCCTACTCATGGAGCTTGGGTTCGGATATATGCTCTTCCTTATGGTAGCATATACCTCACGCATAATTATGCAAGCTATTCCCACTAGGGTAATAACGGAGTGGGCCGCCCTTTTTCACACTCTGGGGTACTACCTACACCCTCCCGCCCTGTCGCCGAGGCCGTTCATGTGCTTGGGTAAGTTCATTGCTGGGAGGATCCACCAGATGAGAGCTGGGAAAGGTTATCTAGCCGCTCACCCAACTTGGAGGTCCCCTGACGCCGACACCTCCTGCCTCCGTTGCGGCTGGGAACCAGAATCGTTCGAGAACGCCATCCTATCCTGCCCCTCGAGACAGCATAGCAGGTCGTGCCTCCTCCACGGCATTACTGATGTCGGTCCCGAAGCCCCACTCTGGATATCCCTCCCTCTGCTAAAAAGACTCGCCACCTTCATAGGCGTCACCTCCACGGGATTTCCCCCCACGATGTTCCCGCCCACCACCCCCCCCTCTTCCCCCACGTTCTCTCTTTCTCCCCCCAGGGTGCCCCCCCGGTCTTTCGTGTTTTTTCGTTAGCTGAGGTATAAGGTCGCTGGGTTTCTTTCCTTTATCTTATGAGAGCTTTCCTTTTTAGACGACTAAGTTGTTAGTTTGTGCTTTCCTTGTTAAAATGTCGCCAATGGCCCGGCGGAGGAGAAACCTGCCCGTTAGTGGATCCTTATTGGTGCCGTAACTTTGCTTGGTTTATGTTTTTGATTTATAGGTTTTGTTTTCTCCATAGCTAGCGCTGCATGAGGCTTTTTGTTCCTAAAAACAATGAACGCATGATTACAAAAAAAAAAAAGAAAAAAAAAAGAAAAAGAGAAAAAAACGACCAAGAGATAGGACACCAACCATTGCAACAACACCTCCAGCGATTGAAATCTCAACACCACGAGAAATCATTGTCACCTTCCCCCACCCACCTCTCTTCTCCCACGATGGCTACTGCCTAGGAGTTGAAGTTAAGCCATCTTTCCTCCTCTTCTGGGGCCTGTCGGCCCCCCCTCCTTGGGGTTCTCATTTCCGCTCATCGTTGACTCCCGCTCATGAAGTTTGGTTCTCCCCCTTACCCCGCACTTGCTTTGCACCTCGCTTAGCATTTGCACGGTCTGAAAGCTTCTCGCTTCGTTCACGGTTGGTGTTATGGCGTCCGGACTCTCGGTCAAAGTAGGCCTCGGCTTGTTGGGCTTGTACCCCTGGTGGGGAAAGCTTCGGTTAGTAAGATCACGGTCTCGTCCTGGTTTTGTCGTCGTCCCAAAAGCCCTTGTTATGGCCCGTTTGTCGGCTGAGGCTAGCTTGCTCGCACTCCTTCCTCCATCCTTCTCCCGGTTCTGTCCTCTGGCACCGTACTGCCACACTCCGCTCACTGGCTGGCACCCTACTGCTCATCATCGGCTGGCACCCTACTGCTACTCACTGGCTGGCATCCTACTGCTCATAGTCGTTGGCTGGCATCTCCTCGGCCCGGTGGCTCCGCTCGCCCTTCTCCCCCTCCGATTGTCTGACCCTTCCTCCGTTACGCCTAGTCATGGTATAGCACTGCCTCCGTGGCTATTGTCCAACGCCTTGGATCGACGTAATGACCTGCCCGACCGCGCCAGCGGTTATTGTGGGCCGATGGTACCCGTGTTTGCCCCCGTCGGCGATTATCTACCCACGCCCCCAGGCCCGCGTTTTGGGTCTTTGAACAAGCGGTTTCTTTTGTTTTGGAGAGCCTGCGGAAGGGTTTGGGTCTTTCTACCTGTACGTTTCTATATATTGTTTCCTTACGTGTCTGGGGTGTATTATCCTAGGTGCTAGGTGGGGGAGACATTTCCTATGGACTCGGGGTGTTTGATTTTTCCCATGAAGAGGTGAAGCGGGCGGTGGTTTGCATTTATAGGTTTTTTTCTCTTCATAGCTTGCGCTGCATAAGACTTTTTGTACCTAGAAACAAATAACGCATGATTACAAAAAAGAAAAAAAGAAACAAAGAAAAGAAAAAACCGGCCAAGAGATAGGACTCCACAACCAGTCCCCCCCATGAGGAACCACCTCCCTATAGATGCGGTGGCCCACAGAACCATACCCTTCACCCCCTGGTTATCTAGGATGCCCATGATCAACTCCCACCTCGTTTCCCTGGCCCTAGCCGTCCCTCCTCAGTCCCTGATGGACAACACTTATTCAGCTCTGAAGAAAAGAATAAGGGAGGCTCTTCTGGAGGAGTGGTCCCTTCTTTTCCCGACACCGGGGTACTACCACCATCGCCCCGCCCTGAACCCACGCCCCTTCATGGGACTAGGCAAGTTCATGGCCGGACGGATTCATCAGATGAGAGCCGGGAAGAGTTAGCTGGCCGCCCAGCTCACTTGGTGGTCTCCCAACGCGGACACCTCCTGCCCCCGCTGTCGTCTCAAGCCTGAGACATTCGAACACGCCATCCTCACCTGCCCCTCCAGACAGGGCGCCCATTCTCGCCTCCTCCATGGCGTCACGAGTGTCAGTCAGCACGCCCCCCTCTGGTCCTCTCTTCCACTACTCAAAAGACTCGCTACCTTCATAAGTGTAACCTCCACCGGATTCCCCCCGACTATGTTTCCGCCAGATACTCCCTCCTCTTCCCCCCCACTCCCCCTTTCGCCCCTCGCAGTGCCCCCCCCGATGTTTCCTGTTTTTTCGTTAGCCGAGGTTTAGGCCTGTTGGATTTTCTTTCCCATAGCAATATGCATGCTTTCCTCGTTAGACGACTATTAGTTAGTTTGTACTTTTCTTTTTAAGTGGCCACCAGCCCAGGGGAGGAGAAACCTTCGCGATAGTGGATAAACCTTTTGGTGCCGTGACTTTCCTTTGTTTAAGTTTTTGTTTTTATAGGTTTTGTTCTCTCCATAGCTAGCCCTGCATGAGGCTTTTTGTACCTTAAAACAATGAACACATGATTACAAAAAAAGAAAAAGAAAAAGAAAAAAAAAGGACCAAGAGATAAGACATGAACCATCTCACCTCCACCACCGGCAATTGAAATCTCAACCCCACGGGAAATCATCGTCACTGTTCCCCACCCACCTCTCTGCCCCCATGATGGCTACTGCCTAGCGGTTGACCTTAAGCCATCTTCCCTCCTATTCTGAGGCCTTGGCCTCCCCTCCTTGGGGTTCTCGTTTCTGTTCGTCGTTGACTCCCGCTCATGATGTTCGGTTCTCCCCCTTACCCCGCGCTTGCTTTGCACCTCACTTAGCATTTTGCTCGGTCATAAAGCTTCTCGCCTCGCTCACGGTCGGCGTTACGGTGTTGGACTCTCGGTCGAAGTAGGCCTCGGCTTGTTGGGCTTGTACCTCTGATGGGGAAACCTTCGGTTAGTAACATCACGGTCTCCCTCGGTTTTGTCATCGTCCCAAAAGCCCTTGCTATGGCCCGTTTGTCGGTTGTGGCCAGCCCGCTCGCGATCCTTCCTCCATCCACCTCCTGGTTCCGTCCACTGGCACCATACTGCCCCATAAGCTGGCACCTTACTACTAAACCCCCCCAGGCTGGCACCCTACTACTCTCCACCGGCTGGCACCCTACTGCTACTCTCCGGCTGGCACCCTACTGCTCCTCCTCCGATGGGTTGACCCTTCCTCGGTTACGCCTAGTCGTGGTATAGCACTGCCGCCGTGGCTATTTCCAATGCCTTGGATCGATGTAATGACCTGCACGACCGCGCAGGTGGTTATTGTGGGCCCACAGTTTCCGTGTTTTCCCCTGTCGACAAACGTCCATCCACCCCGTCAGGCCTGCGTTTTGGGTCTTCGAACAGGCGGTTTCTTTTGTTTTGTGAAGCCTGCGGAAGGGTTTGGGTCTTTCTACCTGTACCTTTTTGTGTATGGTTTCCTTACGTGTCTGGGGTATATTATCTTAGGTGCTAGGCGGGGGAGACTTTTCCTATAGACTCGGGGTGTTTGATTTTTCCCATGAAGAGGTGAAGCGGGTGGTGGGTTTGCATTTATAGGTTTTTTTCTCTTCATAGCTCGCGCTGCATAAGGCTTTTTGTACCTAGAAACAAATAACGCATGATTACAAAAAAAAAGAAAAAAAAAGAAAAAACCCGACCATGAGATATGATCTTCACGCAACCATCTAAGTAATACGACACTTGGATACTAGAGTATAGGCCAAGCCCTTTGACAGTGACCTTCCCGTGGTGCAAGATATACCGCCCTATTATTCTACTTCTTACGCAAACTCTTCATGCTTGAACGCAAGCACCTAGTCCTCTAGTGATTGGACTTTGTACCTCTCGGTCTTATAACGTTAAGACTACCTCTCATGAGACTATGATGATACTCAACGATATCGATACGAACGAAGAATAGTCGTTCCCTATTTAACGAAAACACCGTCGGGAATGTGTTTGTTACACTAATTCCTCATCCCCTAGTTGCCATATCCTATCATCCTCGTAGTCACATAGAAAGTTATAAATTACAATACATGCAGTAATCCAACCGATAGCTCTTTCATGATCAGACTTCTTCCGAATGTAAATAGGTAAGCCTCGTAGAAAACACCATCGGTTCTTCAAAACACCAAAAGCATGCTCCACAATAACTCGTGCTTCTGCAAGTCGTTCATTGAACCCCTTGTACCCTCCAATTACTCGGCCAGCTAAAGGTTCCTTATACGATGACATGCACCTTTGAGTGCTACGATAGGCTTTGTCACCCAATATATACTTGTCTGGCTGTGCGAAGAACAAGTTCGTTCTCGTAAAAAATAAGGATCCTCCAAATACGGTAGCATCACCCACCGAACCTGGAAACCCTGTTGAGATATAGGTAAATCTCCGATCGCTGTCACTAATCGCTTGTAGATTCAGAGTGTACTGTTTTTTCCGATTAAAATAAGTCTCGCCATGGAATGAGGGGGTGTATTGGATAATAATACTAGTTCCATCGAGAAATCTGACGCATCCTGGAAATTGACTTTTGCACACGATTTTACTCCGCATTATTCGAAACTCCCGTGTACCTGGCTTTGGCCATCGAATATACCGACAGCTCAAATGGATGAGAGCAATAATACAACGTTGACAGTACAGCCGGGCTGTCCCTTCACCGATTCCTAACTGTGCCGCAGCCCTAACAGTTGAGCTAACAAAAGATCCCAGAAAATACAATGCCGTTGCTCGTTGACTGGCTGGCGAGGCTTGGGAATTTCCTGATTGGTTATGGAAGATCGAATCATTGCTAATCGTGAAGGCTAGAATATTGAAGGATGCTCGCGTCATTCGAAAAAGGATAGAAACCGGTCTTTTGACATGGTATGAATCTATTTATTGTTAACACTCATTTATTCTCTTCACTATTCTGATTCTTTTTAGCATACATGATAGTTTAATAGATACTCACTACGAGGAATTGGTTCTCGGGGAGTCAGATATCGAACACCTGAAATCACCGTACCCAAAATCTCAATCCCCTCCCTCATATCCTCCTCCAACTCCCGCTCACAATCCTCTAGAATCCCATACATCCTACCTCTCACAACTCCCTCCGAGTCTAACCCCTCTGATCCCAGCCACCCTTCCGGCCAAATCTCACACTGGTCCGCCCTGCACCAGACTCCAAACCACCCCCAAGGCCCACTCTGCTTCGCTCGTCCACCAATGCGGGGTAGCTAGCCGACGAAATTCCAAACAGCACTACAGGTTCCAAATTATCCTGTAAGAGCAGGATATTCTCAACCGCTTCAATAAGCCATAAGTCCTCCAATTGCGTTGTAAGTCGCGCCTTTTCTGATATTCGAGGCATCATGGTTGTTCGCACCTGGGTTGCTGACATCATTTCTCGCTTAGGTTTTACTTACACATTTTCCTCTTACCTGTCACCGACCTCTCAACCTTCGTAATCACGGTATTATATTGTAAAGTAAAGTAACAGTAAATTAACCCCCTTTTGGTATGCTAAGCTTACATGAAACACAAAAGTACCCTAGAAAATTTCCTGATTTTTAACTTTGAATACCCTTAGTGATTTGTCCTTCACCCCAGCTGGTCGAGGTTCAGGTTACATCTCGATTTGAATTTAGACCGGGTGATCACTTCGCAGGGTAGCACCCCAGCAATGCTTGGCATTTTTTATTGGCACCAAATTTCCAACACCAATGTGGTCAGGGATGGGTTGTCCCATCTCGCCCACGAGCCGTTAACCACCATACTTCGACGCCCCACTTGTCCTTTCGGAGAACGAATTTCAAGAACAAAGCCGATACTACACGAGATGAATTCGATCGCACGTCAAAAACCCGCCATTCCGATGAATAGCGACTGTGGCAATGTCATAACAGCTATCCCCTGGGCGGTCTGAAGCACTAGAATTCGTTACCAGAACGCTAAAGCTATTTTGGTGAGATTTGAGTGGAGGGAATATTTAAGCTGACCACCATCGCTGAATCATTTGAGCTCAAAAAAGACCGAAAACTCCTACTTCCTGACCAAGTAGAGCCTTCGGCTGCCTAATCTGGCCGGTAACGAATTCTAGTGTTTCGCACCGCCCAAGGGATAGAAACGTGTGGACTATCTGCCACAGATCGGTAGCCGATGGGAAACGCGTCGTTCTAGAATCGCTGTCTCCCCTCGGACCTCACAAGAGACATCGGGGTATCGGCATCGACTGGGTGGCGGAGTGGGCGACTGGCTTCTTACAAACGAGTTTACACGTTGGGATGAAAGTGGTGACCGAACACCAAGCCTATCGTGTTTTGTTGTGGGAACCCTGGCGATGGGGGACTTACGCGCTACGTGTATATTAGGTATAGATTGCGGCTACCCTTAGAGGGTGTGGGCGAGGCTAAATAGTGGCACTGACAGCTCCCTTGTGGTAGATAGACTATGCGATCGGATAGATGTGGGCAATATAGCTATGGCATGCGCGTACCAGTACTACGGCTTTCGTACTCAGCATGGACAATCCGCGACGGGGCTACTTAGAGCACTGTGAAGGCATGTTATCAGCGCATCGAAACCGATCCCAGATGAAGTACCGGGGGTGTTTGGGGATTCGGAGTGGGGCGGGAGGCTTGGTGGTCCTAGATTCCAGTTTCCTGATATCCCCAGGAGCTCGCCTAGCACCCGCCATGTCTCAGGAGGATATTTATCTGCATATATGCCCTGGGTGTACTTCCTGCGGAATTCCGGCTAGAGCTTTAGAAATATTTGCAGGAGATTGTGCGGAGGTGCCCAAACACTCGGCTCTTCCTTACTTGGAGGCTTCACATACGCGACAAAGTACAAAAACACGTTTCCGGAATTCTTGAGATTTTGCTAATAAGACTCAGAAGCATGATATTAGGTTATACCTTAGGATAAGCTGAGCGGAAACCCGGGGCTTGATGCAATGGACGGGGAATTGGAAGCCGGTATCCTGGGGATTATCCCGGAGGTGACCTCGGGGAAGTATGCGTTTTCACGGTGCCTAACGGTAGTCACTAGACTCCCCCCTGTTTCCCTCGATATGGATGCAGTCCTTGCAGAGCCGACCATTCACTACAGGAGGCAGGCACTTTATAGGGTGACCAAGGCCCTTGGTTTATAGAAAGTATACGACAGGATACTGAATTGGATAGGATAGTAGGGTGGAAGCAAACATAAGCTTGGAATGCAAGTGCCCATGCGGGCTTCTTGCTCTGAACCGCCCCCGCAGTCAGAGAAGTAGCGCTATGCCACTTAGGGTAGAATTACAGGCTGAAGATTTTAACTTCAACAAATGTACTGTGCTGTTGGAGGGGAAGATACAGTGACTAGATACAAATCTTGGTGATTGCAGAATACTGAGACACGTTAGTGCACCCAATGGGTATTTAGCAAAAGGCGGATAATAGTATTGTACCGGTAGAAAAAGAGAAGATTTGAACATGAAATCTTACTGTATAGTAAAGAGCCAGAACACATTTAGTACTCTGGATCGTGCGTGGTTTTTCTGTGGGGGGGGTCGTAATACCCGTATAATCTGGGAAAACTGGAAATGGCGCTAGAGCAGTCAAATAAAGTGTGGCTCAACAAGCGAGTGAGAGTAAACCGCTATGGGAAACTCTTTCCCTTGAAAAAGCAAAAACTTTGGTAGAAACAACGCCCTGAGGGAACTGATCGTCAGGATCTAACCCTAGCGGGAAATTTTCTTTGCGGAATTCGCTCGCCTATTGTGATCAACCCTGGGTGGCTGCTCTAGCGCCATTTCCAGTTTTCCCAGATTATACGGTACTCTAGCTTAGCCTTTGCTAACTAAGCTTTCACTATGACTTATGTCTGCTCTAGTAGCGACTGTACCAGTCCCGACACCCCAGACGCAGTATATGGCAAAATACCCCTCCTGTGGGCTGCCGAGAACAGAGTAGAGGGCTTTGAAGCTGCTGCCGAGGTAGGGAAATGTCAACCCCGATAGTTCGAATTAATCCCGCCAAGTGCCGCTCTCGCGGGCTGCCGGGAATGGCGATCATGGAGTAGCGAAGCTATTGCTAGGGCGGGAGGATGTCAATCCCGACACCTAGACACAGTGCTTGATCAAACACCACTCTTGCGGGCTATGATACCAGGAGTGGCCATAAGGGAGTAGTGAAGCAACTGTTAGTGCGACAAACTGTCAACCCCAATAGTTCAAGCAAATCCAGCGGAACACCGCCCACGCTTGCCACCGCAAACCGGCGCTTTCGAATCGTACGGCTGCTACATGCCCGAAATTCCCGAAGTATCCGATAATTAGGTCCCCGCTTGCTCCCTCAGAGTCTGTGATCTCGTCTCACAGAAATTGCCGTTTGTTAGTATCAGCGGCGTTGGATGAATGTGGGTTTTGTCCTGGGTGGTCTGGGATGATTATTATTTTCCGCCCCCGGTTTTTCTTCTAGAGTTTCAGGTATTAAGTCGGAAGTTTGTTAAGTAAGTTAATCTTTCTCCCACTCCTAGGCAATCTCATTCTTTTACTCAATAATTGAACAGATTAATTTTTGGGCGGAGTTTTACTTCCATACCATAACTCTTTTCTTCTTCTTGTTCGAACGTACCGGAATGCGTGGGGTAATTAGATATACTGATTGTGGACGCAGGCGGGGGTGGATGGAGGAGATTGATATTTTGTGGATCGGAGGTACGAGTGGGGGTGGCCGCGCCGGTGGTGAAAGGAGACTTGAAAGAGACTGACTTCTTTCTGCAGCGATCTCGTGTCTTGCGTTTCTGAAGAATACACATGATCCGCCCTCTAATTCTCGAATATACAATTCTCTTGTGCTGCAACAAATAGGGGACATTGGGAGTATAGCTAGCAGAAACAGGATGAAAGGGAGAAAATGCATACCTGGTAGGGGTCACTACGCGGAAGCATGGTTGGGTGCACGAGGGTTTCGAGAGCTTGGGCTGTAGCGGAGGTGTCAGGGGCTTTCGCTGGAATGGGTTGAACTCGCGAAGGAGTCTTTTCATCTCCCTGTCTCTCACTCGAAGTCGATGAGAGTGAGCCTCAGTGAGGACTACAAAGTATTCGTTCACGGGCTGGCCATTGATTCCCTAAAAAAGGGATAGGTATATTAGAAGGGTGGAGTTGAGCTTGACTCAGAGGTTGGTATCCGGGAACTGGGAGAGCGGAATAGGGGTGATAATATATGTGCTACAGCGGCCCTTTGCGTCTAAGATTTCAAGATTCTTGCATAGGCACCCTGATGTTTTCCCTCGTCCCAAGTGCCCTCACTCACCCCCGCATCCCATATTTCGATACCACGCAGTCCTGTATGGACTTCGGCGAGCCCTAAATTTCTCTCAGCTAAAACTCGATCCGTCATCCCGGATCACCCGCTGTGCCGGACAGCTCCTTGCATTTGGCCTCCCGGAATAGCTGGATGTGACTGTACACGGAACTTCGTGCCGGTGTACTCGTATCTGCGAACAAGTTCTAAAAGCTAAATAAGAGGTGGTGGTAGCCGAAGGCGGCGGCAGAAGTGATAGGGATATTTAACTATATGAATCGATCCACTATTACTGGTCTGAAAAAAGTACCTCCATCCACCATGCAAAACTATTTTTCATTTACTTGAAGGAAGAAATAGTTATCTAGATTTAGACCGTGTAAATGAATCCATCCCGGAGGGGTAGCATAGTGTGCGCAGGAATTAAATAAGCACTCATAAAGTAAGCGTGCTAAATATGGGAACAGTACGCTTGATACTCTTTCCGCTGATCCTATTTACCAGATATTATAAAACAAACGGACGCTGCCATTCATAACAATACCATATTACCTTCAACTGATCTCCATTCTACATCTATCCTGACAAGGATACATCTCACAAGGAGCACTCAACATCATGAGATATCACTCACCTCAAAGTTGGAACCGCATTTTTACAGGGCACAATATTATACAATAGGACACAGTATTGCAACTTACGGCGCACCAACCGAGAACCGTTAGCCGTGTTAGTGCAATGAGCGCTTTTAATCTAAGTGGATATATTAGCGGGAGGGATGTGTACAAATCAGGAAGCGGGGGTGTAGTTGAGCTAGCTGGCCAGGCAAAAAAGTCACCTTCCCAGCTCATAAAATCGCATGAAACTACCTCACCCATGGTGCCCAGTAGTCGGAGAGGCTTAGACTTCCTCTGACACAGGATCGCCTACACCGCTCCCCCCATTCAAACCAAATATTCAAATTGTCATTCGTTGAACAACCCTTTTTTAACCCAATAACCTTACCTAAGTCGGTAGCCGTATCTCTACACATGTTCATACATACCCCTATTACAAGGCATTAACCATTGACCTGCCTTTGCCCTACGTCCCCAACACCGCAAAAGACACACCTTTGTCCAACCAGTTTCGGTCCCCGCATCCTGTCAAACTCCGTCCCCCAGCTTTTCTAAGCATAACACTAGACATAGATTTCACCGAGAACCTGAATAAAAGAAAGTTATCCCTTGAACAAACAATGTGCAGAGAGTGGGGGATGCGATTGCCCCTCCTTGTATTACCTTGTTTCTAACATGGATGGATATTAGAGAATACGGCAATGTCCAGTATTGAGCCGGCCGGTGGTATGCTGGAAATAGTGGAGTGAAGGTAGATGGATAAGTGGATAGTGGGGGGATAGTGTAAGGCTAGTGGATGCCTAGGGAATTGTTCGCTGGTAATGTACTACGGGTAATCTAGCTTGGAAGTGGTAATGAGACACGCACTATTATTATGAATACCCCTACTGTCATAATACTCTAGGAATACTACACAAAGAGGATCTCAATCAAAAAGCGGGAGTGGGGGGGGGAAGTGAAGGGAGGAGAAACATAGGCGTAGAACGGTGGGGATTACAAAAAATATTGAACCCAAACACTGAAACATCAACTATCACCAACAGTGGTGGATGGCTCGAAATAATTCACGAGAATCAGCACGCAAGGTACCGTGAGAGTGCGAAAACTAGAAAAATAAGCAGTATCAAAATCAGAAAGGAGACAGGAGATGGAAAAATGGGGCCAAGGGTAGGGGAGACCGAGCCCGACTACTGGGAGACGGCCTCTCAAAGCGAAATTCGGGCCCGGGCTGCGTCACCGGCAGGCTAAGGCTTCTGCACAATAGGTTGGGTTTGCTTACTTTGAAGAAGCTGTTATTAAAGAGGGCTCGTTATTCATACACAGGATTTCCGTAATAAATCCACCGGAAGGGCTAGGAGGGTAGTGAAAAGAATTGCGCGAAGGGACTCGAGGCAGGATCTGGAAGGTACTATACAGAATGGATATGAAGATAGTAGCCGTTGACGGTTGATGATATCAATTAGTCTTAAGCGAAATCTATTACACTATCCTCGAATCCAGAGTGATTAATTGTGAAAAGCCTGGAGGTCATTCACAGGTATCTACAAGCTACTTGGGCACCTGTAGGTTATGCAGTCTAAATTGAATCCTTGAATGGCTGGGCGACTTTGCCTGAACATCTGAGGGCTTTGGCCTAGCTTGCTTCAAAATTTAGCCTGGTGGTTGCTTGGGTACCACCGGGCTTTAGTCGCCCCCCATAATTTGCACCGGCAGCCCAGGCGTTTTTACAAGCCTTGCAATTGGCCCCAGGGACTTTGGGCCGGCCCAGGCCGAGATCGGGTCTGGTTGGGCTGGGTTGGGAGGCCAGGGGTTTGAGCCGGTCCACTCAAGAAAAAGCCCAGAAAACCTTGAACTTTGTCACTTTTTATTCTTACGTCACATGATATCACTCATGCTTCCAGATTTTAAACAAAATTGTGAAACTCAGGACTAGCGTCATGCCCGAGCAAGTCTAGGATTGAGAAATTTTCAGCCTCATCTTATTAATAACCCCATTTCCTCGTGCACCCTAGCTTTAATTTACAAAGGTCTTCTCTGCCCGGTGATATTCTCCAAGATTTGGGCATATCACGAGTATTCACACTCTTCCGTACATAGCGGTTCAAGTATGCAGGACCCTCAAGATGATATCAGTGGACTCTCCTCCGTTTCCTCCTATCCCATCTCTCTTTTAAAATAGTCTGGGATTTTTTGGTGGCCCGGGCTCTGTTTGGGTCGGGTTGGGTCGAGTGGGCCGGCCCGTTGCGAGGCATGCCTTTTTAAACCACACATGGGCTGGCGAGACTGCCGCCTCATGGCCCAGGCTGACCGCTTGGGATTGTTGAGTAGGGGGTTCTCTCCTCGACGTTTAGAAAAAATTTCCGCTACAAGTAGTGGATGCGTTCCTTCTTGGTATGTAGCAATCTGATCAGCGATAGAGGCTTGCATTATATCATGGTTTCGGTCACGGTTTCCCCACCAGTCGCTGTTAGAGCTTCTGGCTTCCGGCAGCAGCCTTACTCCACCCCATGTCCCGATCCTGGTGACATATGGCAGGGGAGTTTGGCGATGGTTATCCGATGAGTTGAGATTGGCCCCGCCGGGCCCCGGGAGTGGGTGAGTTACACCTCTGTATCCCGGCATGGCATCAAAGGACACGGGTGTCCGGCCGCGGGGAACCGGTGAATTGAGATCGACACCACTGCATTCTAGGAGTAACTTCTCTACACCTTCATGCCCTCCCAAGGACGGAAGTAGTAGATGCGTTCGGCGATTATAATCCCATGAGTCGGGATGAGCATTATCATGGTCTAGAAGTAACTTCGCTACACCTTCGTATCCTCCCAAAACAGCGTATAACAAGGGTGTCCGGCCGCCGCGATCAGGCGAATTGAAATTGGCATCACTGCCCTCTAAGAGCAACTTCACTACGCCTTCATGTCCTCCCGAGGCAGCATATGACAGGGGTGTTCGGCCGCTGCGATCCGGTGAATTGGGACTGATATCATTGCGTTCCAGAAGTAACCTCACTAAACCTTCATGTCCTCCCGAGGAAGCAAACGATAGGGGTGTTCGGTCATTGTAATCTAATGAGTCGGGATTGACATCATCACGTTCTAGAAGCACTCTCACAAGACCTTGGTCTCCAACCCAGGCCGCGAATAGCAGAGAAGTTTGGCCGTCGTTGCCCCATAAATAAAGATCCGCGGGTTCCAGATGTCGCTGTGCACCCCCGCCCCCCGAGATGTTCGTAGATGATACGTGTGCTTGTCCACCACTATCCGGCGAATAGGGATTAACACTCATGCCCTCCACAAGTAGCTTCGCGATACCCTCATCATCCAAAAAAGCAGCATATGATAGTGGTGTCAGTCCACTGTGGTCCGATGAATTGGGGTTGACACCTCCGCCTGCCAAAAGCAGCTTCACAATACCTTTATGTCCTCTCAAGGCAGCATATGATAGAGGGGTTCGGCCATTGCTATCCGATAAATTAGGATTGACACCCCCATGTTCTAACAACAGCTCCACTACACACATAGCCCCAGAAATGGCAGCATATGATAGCGGCGCCAGACCATTGCGATCCGATGAATTGGGATTGACATCTCCGCGTGTCAAAAGCAGCTTCACTATCCCCTCGTGTCCTCTCGAGACAGCATATGACAGGGGTGTTCGGCCGCTGCTGTCCGGGAGATCAGGACTGACACCCCTATTTTCCAAAAACCATAATACTAGATCCTCTCGCCCCCACTTGGCAGCATACGATAGGGGTGTTAGACCACCGCTATCCGGTAAATTAGGATCGATATCCGGGGTTTCCACAAGTAGCTTCACTACACCTCTATGTCTCCCAGCCGCAGCATATGAGAGCGGGGGTCGACAATAGCTATCCAATGAATTCGGGTTGACACCCCAGCGTCCTAGAAGTAACTTCACTATACCTTCATGTCCTCTTGAGGCAGCAAACGACAGAGGTGTTCGGCCACTGCTATCCGGTGAATCAGGGTTGGCGCCCCCACTTTCTAGAAGTAGCTTCGCAGCACCTTCATTCCCCGACTCCGCAGCAAAAGAGAATACTGTGCGACTGTCTCGAATAGCCATGTTGGGTTCGATATCTCCCTGCTTTAGGAGTGCCTCCACCACCCTATCATTGCCATATCTTACAGCCCACATCAGGGGTGTGTCACCAAGAGAATCCGGTCCATTCACGTCCCATTTTTCTTTCTCTAGCATGGCAATCGCAATTTCTGCAATCCCCCAAAATGCGATGCAGTGCAGTCCGCTGATTCCATGAACATCCCATTCCGAATATGACTCACGGATCCTCTCCCGCCAGAAAATAGCGACAGATACATGGTTCTCGTATCCGTCAAGCAGTCGCAACGCGCGAGATTTCACCTGCTCAGTCACCTCCCTAGCTGCATGGGTTCCCCAGAAACGTGTAGCGTACTCAAGAAACGGCGATTCCTCCAGGGCTTTATGGAGGTTTGGCCGCGGCCTCCGGACCGAGGGGGAGTCCAAATAGGTAAGGCAGATTTCGGCCATCATAGATTGAGGAGTTTCAAATAGGGCATGACTCGCTCCGAGATGCTCCTGAAGTGTGAGGTGCAGTAGGCGGACCGTTGACGTATTTTCGTCAATTGTGACAAGCCCTAAAGTGCAGCCCAGTACAGTCCCTACCGAAGGCACATTGTCGATAGTAAACCCTTCCGCGCCTAGGTCTACCCCCAGTGCATGGCGCAACTCCTCCGACTGCAAGGGCCGCTCACAGCGGGAAACCCACATCAGGACGGCCATCCCAAGCCGTGATTTGCTTTGATCCTGCTGTCTTATCCGGTCTAATGTCGTGTTGTATGCATCCTGTATGCCAAGGCCATTGGTCATCCTATCCAGTGCCCGTCTCCCCTGGCGAGTGGACGTCGCTGCAAGGATTTCGTCCATAGCGAGGCGAGCGAGAAGAAATCTAGAGATTACTGTTAGCCCAGTCTGTGAAATTCAGCATCTCGTGTTAATACATACATCCCCGAGACCTTTTTTGGGATAACCCTCCTTATATCCGCCCTCAACTCTTCATTTATGATACTCTTATCTAGGTCCTCTTTCAACCTCTCCTCAATATATTTCCCTATATCCTCCGAAGTTGGTTCTATTGTAACGATGCCAGCTTCTTTGGGAAGATAGCCCTCCACTTCCGCCCTAATCTGAGGTCTTCCGGTAAGAAATAGCCGAGCTTTTGGGCACTCCCGGACAACGCGCCGCAGAGAATCCCAGAGTTGAGCCCGGTTCTTTGTAGGGAACTCGTCCAAGGCGTCGATACAGATAAACCCCCGTTTCAATCTCGATATTGAATTGATAAGCATATCGAGAATCTCAGGAAGTCGCAGCCCGCAACCGTCAGCCTGCCTTTTTGCACGCTCAAATGCCTGCTGTATCTCTTCTGGGATTTTTGGCAATGCTCTGACAACCTGCCTCAACACTGATCCCATCACAACACTCGTAGAGCGCATGTTGCGAGTGCTGAAATCACAGTACACATAGGCGACGGCCACACCATCCTCATCAATCCCCTTGAGGAGCTTGTCTATCACAAGAGAGCTGTTCCACTGTTTTAGAACCGCACTGAATTAGGGGCTACGGAAATTCATACCTGATGTACGTCTTGCCAGCTCCCGGATGTCCATAGCAGAATAAGACAGGCTTTGCCGCCCGGTCCTCTGATGTGCGCCACGTAGAGAAGCTTTTGTTGCAGAGTAGCCAGTCTCCCACTTTATCCACCCGTGAATCACGGACAGCCTGATGCCTCTGCCGAGATGCAAACGGAGATAACCACTCTAGAACATGGCGCTTCTCATCAGATATGGATATATTGCACTGGTTGTATTGATTGTTGTAACTATTTATGGTATGCCCACAGTTTTCGTTGTTGTTGCCGTACGTGATGACTGAGCTATGCACTACTTGGTTCATTTTTTCTAGTGCATCGGCTTTGCTGGGGAAATTGTGGGGAAATTCCCCATTTAAATCCATTGTTTGGGTATTGGGGGGGGGTCTTGGGAGGTGGGAAATCTCTTGCCGCATCGGGGTTGCACATCTCGGTAGAGAGCCCCACCAAGGCGGCTTAGTGTGGCTCAAACAGGACCCACAGTTCCAGAACCGTGAACTAGAAAAATTACCTGCGGTATGATACTATAGTCTCCACCGTACCCATTACCAAACTTGGCTGGTGACGAACAGGGATCAATTACCAGTAATCCCCGTAACCCTAAGCTCGTTGATTTACTTTTTGGCCCACCAAATACCCATGTCGGTCGCCCGCCCAGTTTCGTCATTGATACGGTGAAGACCGTACCGTATTACCGGCTCTTGAGCCCCTTAAATACTCTAGCTAAGAGTAAGAACATCCTGCACTTCAGAGCCCAGACTAAGAAGCCCATCCCTCTCTCCACCGTGCGGACCTCTTGCCCACCAACACCAATGGAGAGATCTCTATATACTGGGTGAACCCCTTTAGATCGTAGCATACATCCCGAACTAGATTAGCGTCATGAGGTTCCCTATTATTACCTCGCTAAGAGCCGCCGCGCCAGCTACCAGAGGCAATGCTGGCAATTTTAGCTCTGCGTGCTCCGAAATAAAAAAGGATTACCAAATATTATGTGCTACTTGTACAACAGCCCTCTGCATCCGAGATTTTCAGGATTCTTGCATGGACTCGCTTATGCTTTCACTCGTTCCGAGCACACTCACCCCCCGCTCCCCCGTATCTCGGTGACGTCGGTACACGCAGCCTTGATAAATTTTTGTGAGCTCTAAATTCTCTGCGGTATGTTAAAACCTGACCCGTGCCCTAGATCATTGGCTATGTCCGACAGTTCTTGGCATTTCGGTTGTCCGGAACAGTTAGGTGCGACTACCCGAGTAACACGAAACTTCTTACTGATACAGTACCATATTCAGGAACAAAGCCCAAAAACTGAACAGGGGTTGGCGACAGGCGAGGGAGGCAGCAGAGGTATTACCAGTAGGGGATGTTCGGCCATCCGAACCGAGCCACTATTCCTAGTTGGAAGTAACCCCCCAATCCACCATGCGAAAGAAATCACCCCCCGCTTGCAGGGAAGCAATGATTTCTTATACCGGGTGAGCAAAGCCATCGCCTAGAGAAATGACGTAATGCTCGCCGAAATCAAACATTCACTTCGAAAAGTAGGCGATACATATTTCCAAATATCTGACAACACAACAGAGTCTAAAGAAACACCATCAAGAAACATAATGACTTTCGGTAGTCTCAAACATAGTCTCAAACGATTCCGAACCATTCCGACCTAAAAACGCGGCCTATGTGCCCTACGCCTACTAGAGAAAGGACAAAGCAATCCAGGACAATTACCTTATTATATATCAAGTGACATTGGGTTCGAAAGAAGCAACCAACCAAATACTTATATCCTATGCTTATCAGCATAGGAGGTGAAAATAACAATGTATCATACCACCCTGTGCTCAATCACAGCACACCTTACACCAACATGATAAATGCTGATCTTGGTCTACCGAGACGTAACTGGTCTATCGAACTACCAGGTATGAATCAGCCTGGGGCACTAGTACATGTTCCCAACCTTGTCCAATGCATAAAATCCCAAAACCCCCCCAGTTGAGAGTCAATTGAACTTTCCTACAGCAAGGGCAAGGAGGTCAGAAAAAGAAAACACCTCTGCCTTTATACTCGTACAGTAATAAAACAGGGTGGGAACCAGAAACAACTACACATACCAACCATATTGGACCTGGAGACAGGGGACAAAATTTTGTATGGCAGATTGACTATGAGTATCTGAGCGCTCATACTAGATTTATCCTCAAATGTTCGGGTTCAATATGCCTTGTATACTTGTATGTAGAATCCAGAATTTTCACAACCCAATCAGGGGACGGAGTGGCAACCTTAACCTTGTTTTAAGGATCGAGAAACCTTGGGCACTCACGGTATGGAAAACCCAGCCTAGGTGTTGGGGTTAGAGGGGGGGATGATCTGTACTCGCCGGAAAAAATCTGCCCTCAACCTTTACCTACAGCCTGGGAGGCCAGTTCAGAGCTGCGCTTCGCTTATTGAAGCTCATGGCAACAGGTGATGTCCTCGTATGATACTTGAGTAGGTAAAGGTTGGGGAAGACATTGTTTTTGGCGAGTACGGTACAAGTGGCTGGCCAGACGGGAACTTGCATCTGCATGAGGTGGTACAAATACCGTACTGTGACACTTATCCCTGAGACAGGTGAGACAACGAAATTCGGTGCACGCGAGAATTGCGCAAGAGTGGGGTCTAAAACATAGGATGTTCTCAGCCTCATCATTACTGAAATCAACGTAAAAAGTGGCTTCAGCGACATCATTCGGTCAGTTTAGTAATCTCAACCCCTGTTGATATTCCCTGCTATGGCGCATTTTCTCGGGAGCAACTGGATTTTGTTTCACCTCTCCAAGGGATACTCGAATGGAATATTGGGAACTAGAGTGGGGCGAAGTATGGGGGAAGAAGCCATTTTTGATAGCTTGTGCTTTTACCGACGTGATGCCCCTCAGCACCTGCACGGGATAACAAGGAAATTATATTTACAATAAGCGCAGGGTGTACGGAGGAGGCTCCGGGTGGCCTTGGCCGCTGCGGGGGCACTCCCCGTGGGGGTGGGTACGCTGGTTCGCCATCCCTGCTTGTATCATACACTAGATATCCACCCTAGCGTCATATTTCCTTCGGCTGACCCTCCGCCCTGTCCCTATTTGGCCAAAGATAAGCCCGTTAACTTGGAGACCCCTGGTAAAGTCAGACATCACGGTATATCACTCGTTCACCTCTCTGCTCAAAAGGTTGAGACGACTGAGGTTGATTGAGAAAGAAACGAAGGGGGGCGTCCCCAGCTATCTATACAGGAAGCACCAGCCGCTATTCCCCGGTTTCACACTGCATTACTCGCACCCACCCGCTACCTGACCGGCTGACGTACTCCCCCATAGCCGACGATGCTGGATATGGAAGGACGCTCCAACACAAACCATTGAATGATCGGAAGGAAGGTCTCACAAGGAAGCAAAGCTGATCAAAGAGACGAGAACAATTGTGTGTAGGATGCAGGGTGTATCTAGCACAAAAAGGGTTTTAAAAGCGATTTCTAAACGGAACGGATGATATTTTGACAAGGTTATAGAGTAAAAGAAAGGTCGGAGGATTTAAGGTTGAGTTCGAACCTCAGTAAATAGCATTCCCATGCCTCTCCGGCTATCATTCCCATGCCATCCCATTCTTCGGCTATCATTCATGGTCCGAACATGTAATCCATAATACCAACTATGATTAACTTAGTAAAATACCAATTATATCGGAGCTGCTGTATACCATCACAAAATGCTCAAGTGCGGATGGTTTCAGCATGAACAATAAGGCTACACAGCATACAACTTTACACAATGGGATACAGTACGCTATACTGAGAACTCGGAACCTTTAACTGAGCCTGTATAAAGAACCCCTTAGATGTAAGAGGGACTAAGATTGGAAATGGGGGTGCACACAAAGAAGGGAAAATATGTAGGTATCTTCCTGGACACCGGCCCCTATAACAAAAGACAACATTATCCAGCAGAATATTTAATAGCGTGGATACTTTTTTCCGGGATTATGGTTTACAGCCGTAACCTACTGGAAAGTCTCAGCAGCCTACCATGTGGTAACCTAGGGTATTACTGGGACAAGAAGGAATAAATTTGTGCTTAATTCCAATGAGTGTGAGTACTGAACCGCATCAATTTCTCTGCCACCCGACTTATCAAAGATGGACGGAGAGGTAGATGGATTGGGTAAGGTAGGTGGATACCCGAGAGGTTGTAAGGCTTATCATCTGTATTGGGCATGTGGGGCTTGCCACTGGTGATGGAAATTAGTATTATTATGTATGAATACTTCTACTAATACGATAGGTCTACGCCCCTGAATCGGTGGAGTGGTTGGGGGTGGCTGGCCCGGCCGATCAGTCATCTCCCAGGGGAATAGAGGTATAATACCCCAAGCAAGCATACCCACAGTACCTACTGATCAGGCAGTGGTTTAGACTTCCTTTGACTCAAAATTCTGGATACTCTGAAGTGGTAGTAGCCCTGTTTAAACTAAATATACAAATCATCACTTGTGAGGTTTCAAGAAACTTGGCAAAAAAAGGATCAAACAAATTTAACAATGGACAAGGCAGCAAGCAGGACTAAATCCCCACTGTTCCCTCCTATCTTACGGTCAGGAGAGATTTTCCATTACCCCAAGACTTCTGTTCTTTTGTTAGAATTATACTACTCATATATAGCATCGGTAATTGTCATGCCTTTATCCCTGCTTGTCTCTTTATGTTTTTGACAATATAATTAACCTCCCGGTGATGATGGTGGGCTCTCCTTTTACAAGGGGTTCTAATTTGAGAACTTAAATTGTTATTGCCAGAGGGATAAGACTCAGGAAGAGATGGACGGATAATTTTTATCGCTTATATTACTATTATAAATAAATACTTGTATCAATATGATATACTAGGAATACTAGGCAAAAGGAATATCAATCAAAAATGGAAGAGAAAAAAACCAACAAATAGAGGTATCGTGTAGACAAAATTACAAAACATTCAATCCAACTAGTAAAAATATCGACTACCGCCAAGCACCATAGACGGTGTGAAGTAATTCACGAGAATCCCCATATCCGTGGTACTCTAAAAACGTAAGAGACAGAAACATGAACAAGATTAAACTCAGAAGGAAAAAAGGAGATTCCAAGCCAAAGGTAGGGGTTGGGGTGGATATGACTATGAGCGCTTGGCCATCGTTGTCTGGTGAGTTGAGATTGACGTCGCCGCGTTCTAGAAGTAGCTTCACTACATCTCCATGTTCTTCCAAGGTGGCAAATGATAGGGGTGTTCGACCGCTGCTATCCGGTGAATGGGGGTCGACTCCATGGCATTCCAGAAGCAACTTCACTACACTTTTATGTCCTCCCTCGGCGGCAACTGATAGGGGTGCTCGGTCATTCTCATCCAGTAAGTTGGGATTGACTTCACCGAGTTCCAGAAGTAACTCTATGCCTTCATGTCCTCCCTCGGCAGCAAATGATAGGGGTGTCTGGCCGTAGTTATCCGGTTTGTCGGGATTGACGTCCTCGCGTCCCAAAAGTAACTTCACTACACCTTCATATCCTTGAGAGGTAGCAAGTAATAGAGGTGTTTGGCCACTGTCATCCCGTGAATCGGGATTGACTTCCTTGCGTTCCAGAAGTAACTTCACGACACATTCATGCCCTTGAGAGGCAGCAAGTGATAGAGGTGTTTGGCCGTAGCCATCCGGTTTGTCGGGATTGACGTACTCGCATCCCAAGAGTAACTTCACTACGCCTTCATGTCCTTGAGAGGCAGCAAGTGATAGGGGTGTGTGGCCGTAGTCATCCGACGAATCGGGATTGACTTCCTTGCGTTCCAGAAGTAACTTCACGACACATTCATGTCCTTGAGAGGCAGCAAGGGATAGGGGTGTTTGGCCACGGCCACCCCGTGAATCGAGATTGACTTCTTTGCGTTCCAGAAGTAACCTCACTATACCTTCATATCCTCCCTCGGCAGCAAGGGACAGAGGTGTTCGGCCACTGTCATGCCGTGAATCGGGATAGACTTATTCGCGTTCCAGAAGTAACTTCACTATGCCTTCATGTCCATGAGAGACAGCAAGGGATAGGGGTGTTTGCCAACGGCCATCCCGTGAATCGGGATTGACTTCTTCGCGTTCCAGAAGTAACTTCACTACGCCTTCATATCCTTGAGAGGCAGCAAGTGATAGAGGTGTTTGGCCACTGTCATCCCGTGAATCGGGATTGACTTCTTCGCGTTCCAGAAGTAACTTCACTACGCCTTCATGCCCTTGAGAGGCAGCAAGTGATAGGGGTGTTTGGCCATCGTTATCCTGTGAGTTAGGATTGACGTCCTCGCGTCCGAGAAGCAGCTTCACTACACATTCATGCCCTCCGGAGGCGGCGAGTGATAGTGGCGTTTGGCCGCTGCTATCCGGTGAATCAGGATTAACATCCCCGCGCCCCAGAAGCAGCTTCACTACGCCTTCGCGCCCCCATGAGGCAGCAAAGGATAGGGGTGCTCGGCCATAGTCATCCGATGAATTGGGATTGACATCCCCGCGTCCCAGAAGCAGCTTCACTATACCTTCCTCTCCCCATGAGGCGGCAAATGATAGTGGTGTTTGGCCATTGCTAGCCAATGAATTGGGATTGATATCCTCGAGTCCCAGGAGCAGCTTCACTACGCTTTTATGTCCCAATGAAGCAGCAAAGGATAGGGGCGTTCGGCCATAGCGATCCGATGAATTGGGATTGACATCCCCACGTCCCAGAAGCAGCTTGACTACACCTCCATGCCCCTCTAAGGCAGCCAGCGACATGGGTGTTTGGCCATCCTTATCCGATGAATTGAGATTGACATCCCCGCGCCCCAAAAAGAGTTTCACGATACCTTCTCGCCCCTTCGTGGCAGCAAATGCTAGGGGTGTTCGGCCATGGCCATCCGATGAATTAGGGTTGACATCTCTGCGCTCCAGAAGCAGCCTCACTACACCTTCATGCCCTCTCAAAGCAGCAGACGATAAAGGTGTTAGGCCATTGCTATCCAATGAATTGGGATTGACATCTCTGCGCTCCAGAAGCAGCTTCACTACAGCTTCATGCCCTCTCAAAGCAGCAGACGATAAAGGTGTTAGGCCATTGCTACCCGATGAATTGGGATTGATATCCCCGCGCCCTAGAAGTAGCTTCACTACACCTTCATGCCTCCCCAAGGTAGCCAATGATATGGGTGTTTGGCCATCCTTATCCGATGAATTGAGATTGACATCCCCACGCCCCAAAAGGAGTTTCGCTACACCTTCGTGTCCTCCCAGGGCAGCAAACGATAAGGGTGTTCGGCCATCCTTATCCGATGAATTGAGATTGACATCCCCACACCCCAAAAGGAGTTTCGCTACACCTTCGTGTCCTCCCAGGGCAGCAAACGATAAGGGTGTTCGGCCATAGTTATCAGATAAATCGGGGCTGACGCCCCCATGTTCCAGAAGTAGCTTTGCAGCACCTTCATTCCCCAACTCCGCCGCAAACGAGAACACTGTGCGACCGCCCCGAATGACCATGTCGGGTCTGATATCTCCCTGTTCTAGAAGTAGTTCCACAACCCTATCATTTCCATATCTTACAGCCCACATCAACGGTGTGTCACACCTAGAATCCCGTCCATTCACGTCCCATTTTTTCTTCTCCAGCATGGCAACGGCAATTTCTGCAATCCCCCAAAACGCAATTTGGTGTAGTCCGTTAGTCCTAGACGCTTCCTGGTCAACCCACGACCATTGGATCCTGTCTCGCCAGAAAAGAGCGGCGGATACATGATTCTCGTATCCGTCAAGCAGTCGCAACGCCCGAGATTTCACCTGCTCAGTCACCTCCCTGGCTGCATGAGTTCCCCAGAAACGTGTAGCGTACGCAAGAAACGGCGATTCCTCCAGGGCTTTATGGAGGTTTGGCCGCGGCCTCCGGACCGAGGGAGAGTCCAAATAGGTAAGGCATATTTCGGCCATCATCGATTGAGGTGTTTCAAATATCGTGGGACTTGCTCCAAGATACTCTTGAAGTGTGAGATGCAGGAGACGGACCGTTGATGCCTTTTCGTCAATTGTGACAAGCCCTAAGGTGCAACCCAGTACAGCCCTTACTGAAGGTACATTGTCGATAGTAAACCCTTCCACCCCTAAGTCTACCCCTAGTGCGTGGCATAATTCCTCCGACTGCAAGGGCCGCTCACAACGGGAAACCCACATCAGGACCGCCATCCCAAGCTTCGATTTACCTCCATCCTGCTGTCTTATCCGGTCTAATGTCGAGTTGTATGCATCCTGTACGCCAAGGCCATTGGCCATCTTATCCAGTGCTTGCCTCTTTTGGCGAGTGGTCGTCGCTCCAAGGATTGCGTCCATACCGAGGCAAACAAGAAGAAATCTAGAGACTTCTATTAGCCCAATCTGTGGAATTCAACATCCTGTGTTAATACATACATCCCCGAAACTCTTTTTGGAATAACTCTCCTTATCTCTTCTCGTAACCCTTTGTCTATCGTTCTCTTGTCCAGGTCCCCTTTCAACCTCTCCTCGATATATCTTCGTATATCCTCCGAAGTTGGTTCTATTGCGACCATATCAGCCTCCTCGGGAAGATAGTCCTCCACCTCCGCTCTAATCTGAGGCCTTCCCGTAAGGAATAGCCGAGTATTCGCGCACTCCCGAACAACGCGCTGTAGAGAATCCCAGAGTTGACCCCGCTGCTTTATAGGGAACTCGTCTAAGGCGTCGATACAGATAAACGCCCGCTCTAAACTTGGAAGAGTCTTGGTGAGCATATCGAGGATCTCGGGAAGCCGGAGTCCGCAACCGTCAGCCTGCTTTTTTGCACGCTCGAACGCCTTTTGCACCTCGTCCGGGATCCTTTCCAATGCTCCAACAACCTGCCTCAACACTGACCCCATTACAGCACTCGCAGACTGCATATTTTGAGTACTGAAATCACAGTACACATAAGCGACGGCCACGCCGTCCCTTTTGAGAAGTGTATCTATCACAAGAGAGCTACGCTGCTTTTTTAGCACGGCACTAAATTGGGGGGCTGTGGCGGTTCACACCTGATATACGTCTTGCCAGCTCCGGGATTTCCATGGCAGAATAAGACAGGCTTCGCCGTCCGGTCTTCTGATGTGCGCCATGTAGAAAAGCTTTTGTTGCAAAGTAGCCAGTCTCCCACCTTCTCCACCCGTGAATCACGAACCGCCTGGTGCCTTTCTCGAGACGCGAAGGGGGATATCCACTCTAGAATTTGGCGTTTATCATCGGGTACGGATATATTGCATTTATTGAATTTAAAATTATTGCTATTCCCACAGTTGCGGTTGTTGGGGCCGTACGTGATGTCCGAGTTATGCACTATTTGGCTCATTTTGTCTAGTGTATCGGTTTTGCTGTTGAAGCTTGTACGGGAAGCTTTTCGCTTAAATCTGTTGTTTTAAGTACTCGAGTAGGGCGGGGGCGGGCAATAAAGGAACACACGGGTGGGTGTTGTCGGTTTTGGGGGGTAGGAAATCTCTTGCCACGTCGGGGCTGCGCATGAAGCTGCAGTAGGGCGTATCCGGGCGTCTCAGCGCGGCCCAAACAGGACTCCCCGTTCAGAATCGCATGCGGTACTATCCATACCAGCCATTGAAACCTCTATGAAGCCCACCTTTCCGCAGCATCAGCCTCTTGCTCACCTTGACGATCTAAGAGGCTCCACTATGTACCAGGATTAACCCTTTAGAAACGCAGCACATATCCCGCGCCAAACCAATTGTGTGAGGACAGTCAGGCTCCCTACGGTATTCAAGTTCCTTCCCCGCCAAGAGTCACCCCTCCCAGCCACTGGAGCAGAGCGCCAGCATTCAAGTGCAGTGTAGTTCCGAGCTCTAGAAATCCAAACCACAACCACCCCGCAATATCACCCTCAAACCCGTGCAGCTGCACTTTACAGCCTCCGCGCCCAACATCTTTTGTAAATATGCCGTGACCCTCTAGAGACTTACAGAAGGAATTTGGAGCTAGGCCGAGTTGGAGCTAAACTGATAGGTTTGCCTAGGACTATCCATATTAATAGGGGAGTTGATGAAGTATGATATTGAGCGTATTAGAGACTTTGCGAAAAGACTCTGGATGCGAGGCAAATGCGGTTGCGGGCCAACCAGATTGCTAGGATTTGACTCTGGATGCGAAATCGCAAAGTCCCTATTATCCCAGGACTTGCAACCACGGGGGAACTTCATCAATCTTCAATAGAAATCTATGATATTATATTCCCCAAATCCGAGGGGCTCAAATTGGAATAAAATCGCGATTTACTGCAGGCACGCTAAAACACTTGTAATTTCAAAAGCACGATGTTTGCCAAAACTGCGATTCCCAAACCGCGATGGTGGCCAGTCAAACGCCCCCCACCGCTGCAAGTAATAATATTATTAGCTTGCATTATTCTTCTCGATCCGGAAATTTGGATGCATATCACTACCGAATGATCGACCGCTTAATGAGAGCCTCAGGATCACCCGAGTGTTGCAGCGCTAAGAACCTCCCATGCTGTTTTCTCTGCTGGCTAAAGAAGAAGAAAAAATCTGTCCCTGACCTTTAACCTTATTGAAGTTTATGGCGTCCCAGTTTAATACTTGGGTAGGTAAGGGTAGGAGATAAACTTTTTGTTTTAGCCAGTAAAGAGCATGATAGGACAATGTCGCCGACAGGATAATGTCGCATGGCAGGTCTGGTTGCAACAATGAAGAGTAAATCCTGTTTACTTACTTGTACCAATACCCTTAGAGATGCGACATTATCCTGTCCGCGACATTGTCTTTACTCCGCTGGGATTCGCTCTGAAACTGCTTGTGAACGCGTGACCCCACCAAGCTATGATAAGTTAATCCGTATCCCCACTAACTATCATACCTGACGCGACGAGCCGAAGAACACCTAAACCCTGAACATCACAACATTCATGCCAGCCATCAACTCTTCAATTATACCACCGCTCTCACCCCTATCAACATGAATCAATCTACTCCCCAACGTGATAAAGGACCTACTGAATGGATTTCCCACTCAACATTCACTAAATATTCAGAAGCACATTCCTCGAATGCTTCCAACAACAGGTTCTAAAGCCTAACTCCAACCAGGGGCAGCAGCGTCAGATATCAATCCTGGAATCGCCATTCCTCATCGGCTACAGATAAATTACCGCGAGACGCGTACCGCCAACACCTCCCCGCTCCCATGCTTGGTATCAACGGTAGGCGGCTGGTATTGAATGGAATTGGAGTGTTCGTCGTTAGTTAGCACTCCACTCCACCCTCGATAGACCAACTCATCACAGCACATATCCAAAAGTCTAGCAATCCACAGCAGCCCGACTCTCTTCTTTACTTGAAAGGAGGTAAAAGCTTTACTTCTACTATTCTAGCATTTCTAGCTACTGTACACGACCTCGCATCCTTCGCCACGCCTACCATCCGACGATATACCCGAATACTCCAACTGACTATACCAGTTCCTAATCACTCTCAGACCATACCCAGCTTCTTGCAGTTCAAAACTAATAAATACGGTCCTACCCCTAGTAATTCAAATTACAGTCTTGCTCTAGCCCCTTATCCTACCTTACCGCGAATACCAACAGGACGATATCCTCCCCACCAACCCCAATTGACCTTAACCTAACCACTACATCATCCCTTCTTTCAGACCCCCCCCCCCGACTATCATACCCCACGACACCAAGGAAACTCAACAACCCATCACTTCCCCTACCGGTCCGCCCAGCGTGCCAAAATTTTAACTCCCCTAAAGCTCACTCCACCCGGCTAACACCACCCCCGTCACGGCAAAGCTTGTCTATCGCGACCTCACAGCACACCCACCACTCCAATATCTTCCCCGGGCCAACTTAAGCATAAACCCCTCCCGCGCAACCGAATCAGGCGCCCATTCCAAGAATTCCAAATCCCATGCACCCCACCACAAGCAACTTAAGTTAGTCCCTCCGGAGCTGCCCCGGGGGATTAGAAAGGCTTGATTCAAGCAGCACAGTATACAACACCGCTTTACCTCGGGGGTCACTAATTGATTAAACCCGGCTTAGGAAATCAGCGTAAGCTAGTGTTGGTTACGATTGATTGGAATTTTGACGAAATCCAAGTTTGGGGAAAAGCTAATTCACCCTGGACTACGTGTTATTAGATACTTCTGGGGCGCGTGGAAATGGGGAACTTTTGTAGGAGTGATCATGGGGGGTTGAGATAAATTAGGTCTTGAAATAGTGCCTTTTTTATGGGTGTGGACTATCTTGTGCTGCATAGTGCAGTCCATCTCATAGGGCCTCCGGGGGGTCCGATTTTTGGTGGATAGACTAGCATTCGCGCATTCTGCCTCCCTCCACTCACTAGAGCCGGAAAAAAAGAAAGTCAATTCCCGCCCCGGAGGAAGGGCTCAGAATAGATTAAACAGGGTAAGGTTTTGGTAGCACTACAAAAAAATTCTTCCGGAATCGGGGATGGATAGGGCTTTGTGCACATAGAATTAAGTTGTTGTCAGTATTCACTTAGCGCGTGTATGGTATACTATAAACATAACCGCACGCTCATGTCGTGATGGGAGTAATAGCAACCGGAGGGTCCCAAATCAGCACAACTATTAGATCCTCGATCCGCTCTAATTTCCATGCTAATACAGATAACTCCATCCCAGGCTAATTCCGTGGTGTCTAGAGAAAAGCAAATAACACAGTTCACCTCCAGTTATATCAGCAGAATCTCACTTTTTGATTTCCGAGATGGGCGGAGAGAGCGGCACGGCGCGATACAGCAGAATCAAAGCAGAGTGACTCTCTCCTAGAACGGTTTATCAGAACGTCAAGCATCAGAAAGTGGCACCATGAGTCAGGGAACTAACCTCCACCAGCCAAGGTTTCAATTCTGTCTTTAGACACCTCCGAGACCTTATCGTCATTAAAGAACCACCACAAATCCTCATCGCCCTCCTTTTTGACATAACTGCAATAATGACCAGAGTCTGCACTTGCACCTTGATGAGTGATAACACCCATCAGCTCGTACAAGCCACTAGGATTGCACCCCTCGTCCAGAGCGAGACCAGGGTCAAGCTTATTTTTTAATTCTTGTTCCCAATCGGGGAGATTGTCTTCCGCCTCCTTAAGTTTTGCCTCGGCCTCACTCTTCTCCTTCTCCTCAGCTTGGGCCGCCTTCTGGTTCTGAGCCGCACCAAACCCACCGGCACCAGCGTTTCCGCCGGCAACATCGTCAGGGTTGGCGGCAGAGCGCTTAAGGCGCTTTCGGGTGCGTTCACGATCTTGGGCATCTTTGCGAAGATCTCGAAGGCGATCACGGACAGGGATAAGCTTCTGACGGAGGTCATCCGTGCAGAACTCGGTCGCATCAAGCTCGAAAGGAAATGAAACTTTGCGCATTATCTTGGCTTTTTTGTTGATCTCGCGCTTCCAGTAAAAGCGAACAAAATGACACTATCCCAGTTAGCAAGCTGTGCAAGAACAGAAGACCAGAAACTTACAGTAAGATATCTAGGGAGCCTAGTAATGAGGCTAGTCTTTGTATACACGGAGTCCCTGTCCAGGCTCGGACTGTGCTTGTCGATCTTCTCGGACAAGCCAGAGAGTAATCCATCACGAAGGTGATTGGTTGAAACAGAGATATGGCACTTGAGACTGACAAAGGTTTCGGTGGTCTCCAGAGGAGGTTCATCGGGGGTTTCCTCATCGCATTTCAGCGTGGATATCATTTGACCCGATAGGTATTTGTCGATGAAGGATATGGAAGTGGAAGAACCCTCTTCTCCTGTGCTGATTTTTAGCCTTTGTTTCAGCTGCGAGATGATCTGTGAGTAGCATTCTTCCGCATCTTGCTGCGCGTAATTGCCGTCTTTTCCCCTCTGTGCAAATTGTGGGAAGGCGTTACGAAGTGCCCCAAGAAACATCATTGGTGGAAAGCCTCCCGTGGTTTCCCCCATTTGTTTGTAAAGATCCCTCAAAGCACTAGTCAAATCACCCCCGAGGCCACCAATTCCAGCCAACAGTGAGCTTGAACCGCCAAGGCTACTCCCGCCAGCACCACTAGGAGCCTCATGGTAGTTTCGAAGCTCCTCTTGCAGCTCGGGCACGGCTCGTAAAGTCTGGAGAGTGGAATTCATATAACAGGTATTCCCCAAGTTTTGGAGCCCAGAAGGTATGGCACCCGCGGCTTTGGCGAGATCGGCATCACTCATGTCTTCCAGGAATTTCATCTTCTCTTTCGGTGGTTGCACACTCTTCCCGGCTGGGGTTCCCATCATCATGAAACTATGTCCAGGCTTGATATCTAGAGTAGAGAGATCTGTGTCATCTTTAAGCTGCCCCCCCTTGATGAGGATCTTTTGACGCTCGGGTTCGACTTGAGTAAGAGAGTAGAGCTGATATTTAAAAATTTCAGCAGACTGGGAGAGGTCTAACTCGAGCTCGTGGCGTTTGCCGGCATGTTTAACGAAGACTAAAGAATCAGCATGGGGCAATAATATAGGGACCAGATACAAACAAACCCGTGATAGAACTCATCTCGTGTCCTCAAGAATTGGTTGGCGAAGATTGATAAAGTCGCCGGGATGAGGATGGATGCGTGGCCGTAACTCTGTTTGAAGACAATAGCAAAGCGGAGAGTCTGTTGAAGGAGACCAAGGGTTCAGGATAGATAGGGGAGAGTTAGGGATAAGGGGATGAATCGGACTTATGATAAAGTCAGCCAAACAAAACTCAGTTGAAGTTGAGAGACGATAAACATGTGGGTGTTAGTCTCAGTTCCGCCGTAAGTGGGCTCTGCCCCCACCCTGACTAAGCAACAGCTTACCTGTTGAAAGTTTATGCGGCTCAACCATAATATTGCTTCACCTTTCGCAGGCCAAGTTACATCACTCGCTTTTCACTTCTATCCGCCGATTCCGGGAACTCAAGGGGTCAGGAGTCTTACCCTAAGCTCCGAGGAACGAATTTTCGCAAGAACTGCGCCGGAGCACTGTGCTGCGGTATTCGCCTCGCACCCAACTTACCGCAAAATCTATATATATTTTGCACGCCCCAGGTGCATTTCCGGTCAAGATTGCAGTGCGCTATCCTCTAACCTGCCGGTGATCACAACGGCTTTGTATCTACTCGTACAGCTAAACTGTTGTTCCTTGCTTGCGAAACTTGCCGGTAACTGCCTTAGGGTTAGGGCTCACCTTGCGCTACCCCTTCTCCACCTCCCTGCGTCAGATTCAGATCTTTTGTGCTGAGCTCTCAACTTCTGAAGGCAACAACGAACACGACAGCCACAACACGCCGGGTTAGATCGACTGCTTTCACTCCGCTTTACGATATTGATTGAGCCATATTGCGTATCCTTCTAAAACACTATAGTTGCCATGGCTGAACAGATTAACGCTATTATCGAGCCTGAGCTCGAGCCAAAATACGATCATTACGACTTTCCAATCACCAACCCTCTGACCGGCAGTGGTCACTCCGGTCACGTTGATGCTGAGCAAAACGCAAAACTCTTTCAGCTAAGGAGTGAGCTTGAGCGCGAGGGGTATACTGAGAGACTAGATACTCTGACTTTGGTGTGTCCGCCTTCGTTGACCAGGGGTGTGTGAACTAATGAGCAACTACAGCTTCGGTTTTTGAGAGCAAGAAAGTTCGATGTCCCATTGGCAAAGGCCATGTAGGTCTCCTACCCGTTTTTCGCTTTTATAAAGGGGGGTTTATGTTCAACTCTGATCAATACTTAGGTTTACCGATACTGAAAAGTGGCGAAAAGAGTTTGAAGTCGACAAGATCGTTTCTACCTTTGAGTACACTGAAAAGCCCAGAGTCTTTGAGTTCTATCCCCAGTACTACCACAAGACAGATAAGGATGGACGTCCCGTATATATCGAACAGCTCGGCAAGATAGATCTCAATGCAATTTTAGCCATTACCACCCAGGAGCGCATGCTTCAGAACCTCGTCCTCGAGTACGAGAGATTAACGGATCCTAGATTACCAGCCTGTTCAAGGAAATCTGGTCACCTCATTGAGACGTGCTGTACGATTATGGATTTGAAAGGCGTTGGGCTTACCAGTATCTCCTCGGTTTACACCTTCGTCAAGGAGGTGTCTGCAATCTCTCAGAATTATTATCCCGAACGGTATGTCTCACTAGCCACCTTGCTGAAATGATCTAACGGAGTAGACTTGGGAAGTTATACATGATCAACGCCCCCTGGGGGTTTGCTAGCGCTTTCCGTGTTGTTAGGGCCTTCCTCGATCCGGTTACCGTACGTCAATATGCGCCTCCTTCCTTACCAAAACTAACTTGAGCAGGTTGATAAAATCAATATCTTGGGCAGTGGCTACCAGACAGAACTTCTAAAGCAGGTGCCCGCGGAGAACCTCCCCGTCATCTTTGGCGGTATCTGCTCCTGCGAGGGGGGCTGTGAGCTGAGCGACGCCGGCCCGTGGCAGGAGAAACAATACACGGAGACCGCGATCGAACCAACTCCTACGACTACAGCGGCCGCGCCCGAGCCTGGCCCGGCCCCCACGGCAACAAGCACTGCTTAGATTGGGACACGGGGTAATAGATTTATGACGGCTTGATTAGATGTAATCTTCTCTTACCAGGTGCGGTTACTTGGGCAGTGAGGCTCTGATGAGGTGTTTGCGTGCTTTTAGTAAAATATTATTCAGAATTGTAACTGCCTAGACTTGGTTTATTGCCGTTACTGTGTCCTAGTGAAGAATTGTGCCCCACTGGGATGGGCCATCGGAGAGCGGTTACAGGGTGCAATGTTGTTCAGCTTTCAGAAGAGCTTTGGGGCAACTGGGCTTTGAGAGGCTGGTTAGAGTGTCGGGGAGCACCCGCCCTTTCTATTTCCTAAATGGTTGCTTACCCAAACGTTAAAGCCCAGTTCTGGTCTAGTGTCTTTTGCAAGGCATCTTCGAACTCGTTGCACAAAATGCCCATGTTGTGGTATTATGTTATTATGAATATTTACTAGAACCTGGTAAAATCCAGTGGACTATCGGGGCCCCCACCACCACCTGCACCTAATCCCACGAGTGACCTTTGGTGATGGCGCTAACCCGGTGCGAACTTTTTTACAGGGAATCATGCATAAAAAAATAGGAAAAAGAAAGCGATCCATCTACATTTCCAACCACAACGTCAAAAGAAGAACGTCGAGAGCCACCCAAACCCACCACACCGCCTCCCTGCCCCTCGCTCCAGCTCCCTTCTGCGAACAAGCGTACTCCCTCGTCTTGTTGACGTCGGGCACCCAACTCGGCACATTCCCGACGGTCAAGTTGTGCGAATGCTTAGCATCCAGCACGCCCTTGAACACCATCTTGTAGCTCCCGTAGTGGACCTTGTCCCGCTCGATGTCGATTTTGTGATCGCCCAGCCCCCACGAGTCAAAGTGTCCGGCGAACTGGCCGGCGATGACAATTTCGGCGGATTGCGGGGAGAAGGCGCCCGTGAGTGTGGTGCTGTTGGTGCCGGGGGAGGAATTGGCGGTGACGGGGTAATTCTGCATGAGGAAGTTTGCGTACTGCGTCGCGTTGCAGGTTGGGAATTCGTAGACAAAGGTGGAGGTATCTATTCCCAGTGGTTTCTACATTTTTTTTCCGGATCAGCAACCGCGGTCCCATACCCACGGTGGAAGAAGACTCACGTTTGTGGAATTATCATAACTCCCTTGAAATGTCCAGCCATCGCCGCTTCTTCCAATGCTCAGGTCCACGACGGAGGGCGCGCTCGCGTCTCCGTACTTGCCATCATTGCTCTCCCTGCGGAAGCCCAGGACGCTCTCAAAGTCCATGAGGACCCCCGCGGGCATCTGGGTGGGCACTAGGTTCTGGCCGGTGAAGGGCACGTCCGGGATCCATGCGTTCAGCAGGAATATAAACGGGTTCTTCTCGACGTCTGCGGGGACGGTTTGGTAGTCGTTGTCGAGGATGGAGAAGATGGCGGCAAGGGTTCTGTTGAAGGTTCCGGATTGTGCGGAGCAGGCCAATGTGGTATTCGAGAGGGTTACTGTTGTCTCCTGTAATATCACGAAAATATCAAAAAGTGTTAGCATATTTCCACCAAACCATTGAGAGTGAGAGAGACGGACGACAAAACCAGTATAGTAACTCCCAACCCACTTGTACAAGAACGGGTTCTTGACCCTTAAAAGTCCATGATCCGGACCGGGACATAACGAGTACTGCTCCTTCAGGAATTTGGCTTCGGGGCTGGAGGAGAGCTCAATGTTTTCCTCTATCGAATCTGTCGGAACCGGGCCCGCCCATACAAATCCTCCTCCTACAAGCAATAATGCCAATGCAAAAACCGACCGAGAGAACTTGACCATCCTTTCTTTTTTTTATCCTTTTCTTTTTTTTGTTTTCTTCCTCCCCTTTTCCAAGATTCGTTATTGGAGAGAGGTACGGAGGGATTGGAATTGAAGGGTGGGTATGTGATTCCTACATATACACGGCTCTTACCTACCTACCCACCTACCTACCTACCTACCGTACCCCGTGCCCTACAAGCGGGAATATGGAAAAGGAATAGAATGGGGAAAAAAAGGCGGGATGGAAAATAAAATAAAAAGGGGATTAAAAGGAATTGGAAAAAAAGGATTGTGATCGCCATGTTTGCCGTCCTTCTTTTTCTTCCCTCCTGACATTTTCTCCTCCTCCATTGTTGATAGAATTGATGGATGGATGGATGGACGGACGGCGGACAAATCGATCCATCAGATCCCCCGTAACGGTAATAATCCCATGGCAAGGCACTTTTATTTTCCCCCCTCTCTCTCCCTCCCTCCCTCCCTCCCTCTCCATGCAGTGGTTCTCGCCGTGCTTTTATGAGCGCGGTGAGTTAAAAGAGCTTTAGCACATACATACAGTACATATGATACATAATATCATAAGATAACACGCGCACGTATTTGCCTCCGATACATGGTTCAGTGCGGTACGGTACAGTGCTCGCTCGTACAGGGCCTGATGATCCCCCCCCTCTCTCGCGGAGGGGGGGACTCCTCAATGAATGAAAAAGGGATTTGTAGGGAAAGAAAGAAGGGGGGGAAATATATTTTTAGAATTTTTTTTTGTCCAGGTTCCGTTGAATACCGTACCGTTCCCGTACCGACCCGGCCCGTAACCGTATAGTACCGTGTTTTTTGCGGTGATTTTATCGAATTTCTGTAGCATCCCGGGTGGTGCATGGGCTCCGTTTCTGGTTGTGATGGCTTTTTTGGCTGTTATGTATGGATGGGGTGGGCGGGGTAAGGTGTGATTTGTATTATAATGTATGGTAGATAAGGTTGGTAGCCGGGTTTGCGGGGAGGGGAGGGGAGGGTGTATGTGCAGGGTGCGGTGAGTATTATAATAGGCGTGGAGTGAACGGACTGGCAGGACGGACGGGAGACGTTATCTGCTTCGTGGATTGCGGGGAGGGGGGGGGGGGGGGGTTCGTGGTTGAGGGAGTGCACCGGTAGTGGAGGAATTGAACTTCAAAGCTAGGACGTTGGAGTTGCCTCTCCTAGTAAGGTCTGCTCTAGCCTGCTTTGTACAAGTATTTGTCCTAGTTTTTTTTCCGGGTTGATCCCCCCCCCCCTTTTTATCCCAAGGGAGGAATTCTGGACGTCTTAGCGTGAGATTCAATTATTTAAAGTTCTTACGGGAGTCTACTGTTAAGGGTGTGGACGGTAACCTGCTGTGATATTGGTAGAGGTTGTGGTATTGGCTGGCGACTTGAAAGTTTGGATTAGGAATAGTGAAGCGATGGGCAGTTTTGTGCAATGATCTGGACTCAAGTGGGTCGGTACACCGCGCAAGTATCATACGGTGCTCGTTCTGTCCGAAGGGCAAGACATAATGGCACGCGTGATAGCACTTCTGGGACCAGGGGGGTTATGCCGATATACCGTACCAGTAGGGTTACTACGCAGAAAGGAAAGAAAGAAAAAAAGAGACAAGTTTATTATAGAGGCATAATTCATAACAGTAATAATATTATAATAATATTTTCCAAACAGAATCCTCCAAACAATTTAACAAATCCACCGAAACTCAGACGGGCATGAGAATCAAAGACAAAAGAGAGGAAGGGAACAAAATTATAGCGCGACCCCCGTTTTCACAACCGTATGCAGAAGCCGTCCATCGGAGGGTGTATGTGGCGTGTGCGTAAATCCATTCCGGGCCTCAAACCACAATATCCTCCAGCACGCCCAAAATCTAGAAACAGTGTCAGTCTTTGGGGGAGACGTGTATGGATAAATGGCTGGACTTACGTTCTGGATAAATCTCACACCGACAAGGATACCATCGTCCTCGAGGAATTCACCTTCGGTACCCAACTCCGAGTCCTTATCCAAACACGTTAGGCATGCAACCACCATCTCCGCATACTTAGTTCCCATCCTCGGCGGCAGGTAGTTGTATGCCATAGTGATCAACACCTTCTTGATTCGGGTGGCCCCCTTCCTTTGATCCCTGTCCTGTAGGATGGGCACAATTTGTGACAGTGCCACGCCAGGCTGTCCCGTTTGATCCACAAAGGGTGACCACAGGCCAATTTCCAGCAGGATGACGCCCAAGCTGTAGATGTCGTGCTGCATCCTGTATATATTATCCGGGTGGGTTCCTTGGCGGCTGGGATGGCGGTAGAGGTTCTTCGACCAGGAATCGTCGCCGGCCCTGTAGGTGACTCCGTCCGCGGACCGGAACATCTGGAAGCCGACGAGGAACGGGGTGCCCAGTACTTTCCCGGGATTGGGGAAGACAAGGATGGTCTCGGGTCGCATGTTCTTGTGGACAAAGTTAAGGTTGTGTACGAATATGACCGCATTTGCAATCTGTCTGGCGAGAAGGACGCGCTCCTCGAGGGGGTGTGGCTCGTGGGTCGATCTATGGAGAACCGATCTAAGGCATGAGGGGGTATCGCCCAGTTCACGCGGCATCTCCAGTATGAACTGGAATTCCTCGGGAAGCCCGTTCATCCCCACCTTCCTGACGACTCCCTTGCAAGTCAGGATTCCCGGGACATCTCTGGATTCCCTAAGCACTCTTGCCAACTTTGTCACGTCCTTGTCAAGCTGGTTGTAGTCTCTCCGGCCCTGATCGATGACAATGGTTTCCATAACGTATTTCGTGTGAGTGTTTTCATCGAGAACGATATGAGCTCCTGAGTAGCCAATGGGGTTTGGGAAGTACATTCTCACAGGTTCTAGCCAGACGGACGGGAACTGTTTCGTGGGTTCGTCGGCTAGGACGTCACGGATCGCTTTGACATTAGCCACAGCACTACCAACGGGCTGAACATTCTTCCGGACTTCCATCGAAAGTATTCGATCCAGTGTAGGGCTTCTCGGTATCGACAGCATGTAGAAAGTCGAATTGAACATGTCCCTCCACTTCTCCAACGTGGAGACATCCCTGTCCAACGAGCTCTTTAGGAAAAGAGCGAACTTGAACACTTTCGTCTTCCCATTTTTGTCCGTCACCTTATCGATATTCTTGCAAGCAGTGTGCAAGCAGAACAGGAGTTTATCGAGAAGACCCCCGATGTGGTCGCTGAGAACGGCAGGAACGGCCTCTGAGGAACTCCGAACCGTCCCTAATTGGTACGCGATATGTATCCAGACATTTTCCACCCGAAGATTTAGGTCATCTACATCTCTATTAGCGTTCTGGATGTCCTTGTATCGTTCGCGAAGATTCTGGCCAGTCCTGGATACGTTAGCAAGTCTCGGACACTCCCGTGGCACTAGAGCTTACCGAAGGCAAATATCCAGAGTGCCCAAGATCCCAAAAGTTAACCCGACTACCTCCATGATGATAATAGGTGGGTATTCTGCGATAAATGTTTTTTTTCAGTGAAGGCGGCGAGAGACCCCTCTTGAGCGCACTTTATTCGTATCGGGGGGCAAGTTGCCTCCTCCCCCCCGCTCAACCATGTTCTCTCAGAACTGCGGGGATTGTGTGTGACGCCAGGACAGTTCATTGCAAGTTGGGCGGTGCTGGTGCAGGGATTGGTTGGCGGCTCTTTGACTGTAGGTCACAGCGCTGTTGATCCGATCATAGGTAGGTGCAGGATGCTACCGCCGGTACTGAGCTGGGGCGTCAGTTTCAATGCAGAAGCACCGCTCCTAGTGGCCAAACGATAGGGTATGTGAGGGAAAAGGTGTGTGGTTTTGCTGCTACCATACCGGTATTGTCAAACTGCTTATACCGGTATCAGGCGATAGGTGTTATATTATCTGAAAATACGGCCATTGTGACACAAACACTCAATGAACGAAACAAAAAAAAAACAGCCTCATTTGCCGGACACGAGCACATCCCACGGATTACAATGGTGAAAGCCCAAAGAGAGCGGGCTAGCCGCCATAAGCGCAGTCGGACTAGCACACCGGGAGGTTGCTCCAAAACATTTGGGCGGCCCGACCCATGAAGGAGAGTTAGGAGCATGGTCTCCCGGTAAGATCCTCCCCCCCCCTTGCGTCAATTACGCCAGGTGCGGCGCAGCCAATGCCTGTGCGCATAAAGATCGACAAAATTCTGAACAACAATAACTTCCAAGTTCAGGCCGGACAAAATATGATTCATATCCCATTCTGCCTGAGAAACTGCTGCCTGGGGAGTAGGGAAGTTGGCACTTTTCCTCATTGATACTGTGAGGTTGAGCTAAGAGTACGTGGAAGCGAAAACTTGTGCGCCGGCGGGAACACTATCTTTTGGCCCAAGGCACCGCAAAAACACGCGTAGCGCGATGGGTCTAACAGGGTCCCCCCCAATCACGGCAACTAGCTTTGAGGGAATAAAACCTACCTGATGTAGTCCCTCCCCCGGTGAGGGGCAACAAGGTGGCTTTTCGCTTTTAAATAGATATATCCAGCCGCAGAAACCAACAGCTGTGCAAAAGCCCAAATTTTTGGTGTGAGAGAGGCAGGCACCATACTCAGATATTCGCATCATGGGATACTAGGGAAATTGGACTAGTTTTATGGTGCTCCGCCGGAGCCGCGCGTGACTTCAAGCTTTGGGTTGGGTTGGTTGCGGTACTGCGGGGCTAACGATTAATTCGATTTTTTTATAGAGGGGATTCATCTTCGGGCGCGTTGCACCGCATTGCCTTTATGAAGGGGGAATGTCCTGCTCAACACCCTGCCGCAGTCCGGTAGTCTCCCACTGTCCCACGACTCGATCCCATACGCTGCTGACGGCCTCACTCCGAATAAGAGCCATCTCGGATTATCCTTTTTGATAATACATAAACATGGCTAACGCCCGCATGAGGCTCTCCATCGTGGACATATGGTAGGATGGTGGTGTCTTGTCTCGGCATACGTGTGTTGTTGTTTCCTCCAAATCACGTTTAAAATCTGCCCGTGAGCATCAGTAGCAATAGCTTGACAACGAGTCACGAATGGTTAAAGCGAACAAAGCCCTCATGATGCCCTCATGGGGTGTGGATTACGGTAAAATGATACGGAATTTTCGTATGCTAAGTTGGGAGAAATACTACGGTATTATTCGCGAGGATACGCGTTTCATAGTGTGGGGAGACCAATACTCGGGTGTGTCCGTAAAATCGGACAAAACTTGGAAATTTCCACTGGGCATCAGCAGCCCAAGAACCCGTAGCATGTTGAAATGGAAAGAGCATGTATGGGAGAGAGAATTCCATAAAACAAAATTAATAGAATACATCTACCCTTGTGATACCAATGACAGAACCTTTCAATCTTGGAACAACCAATATCCTACTGTTTTTCCCCTTACTTTCAATCTACACTTTCACCCCTCATTTCACTTTATATTGGTCTCTTGCCTCCCGCTAGGTACAAGTACTGTACAAGTATTAGTTCGGTTCAACATACCTTGTTTAGGATGTCTGGTTACGTGAAGTTAGATGGTTAAGTTTCCCAGACATTGTGATCGCCCGATCGCTTCGGCCCTGATTCAGTACGGATAGTTTCCGATTTTTAAGGACACACCCGAATAATACAATAAACGACGATCTAACTATGCAGCAAATCTTTCCTTCCTCTGTGATTCGGATACCCTGAATAGGGTAGCTTCCCCCCCCCACCGGCAGTCTTTGCGTGGTATGATATGCAAGATATGCGGGGGGGTTGCTCTTCAGAATGCCACTCAGGATGAGGCTCAACGATTGTGGGGCTCCAATTAACTACCACTGCTCCCTGTCTTGCGGTCCGCTATGGACACCTAAAATTGGCCAATGCGCCCTGTCAAACACCCGCTAGTATGCTAGGTTACTCGAGCACCTGAAATACAATTAGTTAACATAGTGAAACGAATAAATAGAGTCAATAAATAAACAAGCATTTGAGGGAGTAATAGTATCCATAAGAGGGAATCCAGGACCAGTGGCCCCGACTGCGGTCGGACTGGATGGCCTGGAGCACCGTACTACACTGCTACATGTAGTACCAGGCCTATGGATGTGCCGAGGGTTTTCCTAATCATACAATATTCCGTCACCATGCTTGTACGAGTAATGCCGTGAGGTTTGTGAAACGGGCTGCTGTTGCGTACCACCAAGGCTCTGAGGTTCTACAGTATTTAATCCCCAGCTGCAGGTGTGCTCGTAGTTTTCTGATGTTTGTGAACACAGCTGCTGTTTCAAAGGAGCAAAAGATCTACCGGAGCTTTAGGATTTTGGTGGCATGGAATAGTAGCCGTGTTCACAAACGTCCGAATTACGAGTATCCAATAGCAGTCTGTTTTAGAAATGTCACGATGTTAGGAGCACTTATCGATTCGGAAGGTGCGATAAATCGATGCCAAGCTGTCCGGATACTTTATGAATTGACGAGGGCAACCATGCCCGCAAGGTTCCAATGCAGTACCCCTCCGTTCACTGCTGCTAAGTGAGACTGTCTTACAAGGTTCCTAGGGACATACGAAAGCAATTATCAAGAAGCCCATTGCTGTTCGGTTGCTGCTAACTACTGCTAACTGGTATCTTTCTCGAGGGGCAAGGAAGGTGCAGTCTGAGAGCTGAATGGGTGTGGCTATGCCGGGGGGGTAAAGCATAAGTGAGGCGAATCTGGTAGAGTGGAAAAGCGGTAAGGTTGGAAGAGGGGAGTCGGGAATAGAAAGGAGTGGGAATGGGTCGAGGATGGGATGGGAGGGGATAGGGTAGTTTGTTTTGGCTCAGCTCGGGGAACTAAGTTGATACCCATTGCGAGTATTAATGAGGTGGAAGGGGCGGGGATAGAGGTTTGCTCAGCCGCTTTACGAGTAGTGTAGCATAGAAGGCACGAAGGAGAAAATATTTTATAATAAAAAGCAATGTTAAGCGATACCTGGCCGATCGGCCAATCAAAGAGTGGAATATCGGGAACCAATCGTGTCTAAGATGCCTTTTTCCGCCATGAAAAATACTTGTAGAGCCAGGAGCAGGGAGTGGCCCTGCTGATGGTCACACGAATATGATGCCAGCCAGCTGAACTCCAGTGCGACTCACCTTTCTTTTTTGATCCCCCTACTCGCGCCGAGAATAAGTCCTGAGAGAACGGGCGCAACCACAACCCCCCCCAAATTCAACCCTGACGATAGTTACTACAATGGCAACCACAACTGTAATGTCTATGTCCTGGACTGCTGAGACATTGCAAAATTTTGTGCCGCCCCTGTCAGTATCTAAGACAGAGATGACTAAAGTGCTGCCTCAGTATTCTCTAGCGATGATGTGCGTAGGTACGATCACATAGCTAATATTAGCTATGGTCTGAAGTTTGCACATCTGCGAATTTGTAGTAACTAACAAAGAGTTGCTTATTAACCGGTGTCTCAGACACTGACAGGGGCGGCACAAAATTTTGCAATGTCTCAGCAGTC
>Ga0307517_10000992_pt1 | contig 48097 bp, 21 predicted proteins | sample 23_EM_MG_FD_194515 | JGI IMG/M metagenome (GOLD analysis project Ga0307517, IMG submission 194515) | Populus trichocarpa ectomycorrhiza microbial communities from riparian zone in the Pacific Northwest, United States - 23_EM | ecosystem: Host-associated > Plants > Roots > Unclassified | place... | reverse complement strand
AAAACATGGTTTTTTTCATGGGAACATAGTGTATATATATGAAAGGGCTTCAAATCCCACATTGAAAAGATACTATGTTATCCTTTTAAGTTGAAATATTTAAACCAAAAAGTTTTTATCCCACATTGAAAAAACATGGTTTTTTTCATGGAAACATAGAGTATATATACTAATGGGTTTCAAATCCCACATTTGGAAAGGAGAAAAAAAAAACCGGGTCTCGTCCGGGTTCGCCGGGTCACCCGGGTTCCGGGTCGACCCGCCGGGTGGCCCGAGTTTGGCCAGGCTGTTGCCACAGCCGGTCTTTTATTAAACCCGGACCGGTCCAGCCACCGGGTCGGGTTTAATAACTGTGGTTTGAACATTAGTGTTGCAGTCGCAGTAGGCTTTGTGGCTGGGTTTTTTTGTGTGATTTTTGGTGGGGTAATTTTGAAAAGAAAAGGTAAAGAAAGAAAAGGAAAATGATGTGATTGTTGACAATGAAGATGAAAGTGGTGGTGCATAAAGATTAAAAGATTAAATGGCAAGCCTGTTGGAGTGTAAGTTTCATGTTAGATTTGTCTTGAAGTGATTACTAATAATGGGGATTGATCATGGGCTAAGCTTCAATGCGAACACAATTTCATTGGGCATATTACAAAGTTTGGATTTTTATTTATTTTTTATGGAGTTTTTTGGTTTTGATTTGGAATTTTGAGATCTAGTAGTAGTAATGTTGTTTTAGTTATGGTTTTTTCGGTAATTTTTGGATGTTTGTGCATTTTGTGTTTGGATTTTAAATTATTAGCTGAGGATGTTGTGTAGCTTTTCATTATATATAGCATATAGGATTATATGTGATTTTTTTTAACATGTTATTCAATAATATATATTGTGGTTATGTTTTTAGTTTTCAAGGCATAATTTTTAGACCCAGCCCAATAATCATTAGGAGTGAGTAAAAAAATCGAAAAACCGATTAAACTAAGAAAACAAAACAAAAAATAACCAAAAAAACCGAACCGTGAAAAAAAACCGATTAAAATTTTGAACAAACAGATCGTTCGGTTCGGTTCGATTTTGGTTTTATAAGACTGAAACCGAAAAAACTGAACCGAATCGAACCCAAACAGAAAAAACCAGAAAAAACCCGAGCCAAACCGGTTTGAACCGGTTTTTGTCCAAAAAAACCTAATTGAACTGAAACCGGTTGGTTTGAACCGGTTTCGGTTGGAACCGATTTCGGTTTTTTTTAAATTTTTTTGGTTTGGTTACTTTTTTTTGATAAAAACAGAACCAAACCGAAAATGATCACCCCTAGTGGCTGGTCCGGTCCAAGGCTCAGGTTTTGGGTTTTGACCGGGTCATCGGGTCGCCCGGGTCAACTCTTTTTTTTTAAAAAAAATCAAAACGACATCGTTTTAGTAAAAAACAAAACTCAACGGGTTGCAATTGAGTTTTTGACCGGGTTAGCCAGGTCGCCGGGTCACACCGGGTTTTTCCTTCCCATATTTTTTCTTCAACCCGGCCCAGTTCCAGCTCCGGGTCGACCCGTCGGGCTAAACCGGGTTTTAAAACTATATTTCAAAGTTAATTCAGGTCAATTTTCCTGACCCGTGACCTGGATATTTTCCCAGGTCCTTAAGAACTATGATAAATGAATGTGAAAACATGGGGATTGACTGATTATGTTTTAAACCAAAAGGACTAAATTGTTTATCTATTAAACAAGGGGGACTGAGTTGTGGTTTACATTTACCAAACTGGGACACCTGGCCCCACTACACAAGTTATGCTCTCAATCCCATCTTGCACGTCAGCATCCCAGTCAAAATACTAAATCCAGTAGTAATAATAATAATAACAACTTATTAAAAATGTTAAGAAATAAGAATATTTTCAAAGCAAAAGGATATCTATTTCTTTTATTATTTAGGATATTTTTTATTTTGTTTTTTTAAATATATTTTAAAAAATTATTTTTTTTCTTTACTTTAAATTAATATTTTATTGATGTTTTCATATAATTTTAATATATCGATATTAAAAATAATTTTTTTAAAATAAAAATATTATTTTAATGTATTAAAAAACATTTTAAAAAATAACCACTACCATATTCTTAGATATTCTAAAAAAATTAGTTTAAGTTCTAATGCTTGAAAGGGCAAAAATATAAATAAAAAATATATAAGATTTTATAATTATCTCTTTTTATTTTAATGTCAACTAAATAAAAAATCAAATTAAATATAAATTATTTTTATTCCTTTGGATGATGGGATCCAATCCCTGGCTTTTCTAGATTCTGTGAAGGGTACGCATGCTCAAAGCATTGGTGTTGTTACCATACAGAGAGATCAAAACACGACAATGACAAATGAACTTTCCTTTCCTCCTCCTCCCTCTTTTTTTATTTTTTATTTTTTTTATTTTTTGACAAATTGCACTTTCCTTTTTCTATTATTAATTTATTTGAAACTTTGTACAGTCCCATTTCTTCGAAATAGGACTCCTTGTATAAAATAATTTAAAAATCACCATATGTGTATATATGATATATTCGGAGTAGTTTAATAAAAATAATATCATGCTACAATTATGCTCACTTATCTATTTTTATTTAAAATACTAAAAACATTTACACTAAATCTAAACACTGCTCACTTTAATTTAATAAATAATTTATAAATAAAGTATTAGTTTAGTAGTTAAAACACGGTTATGTTCCTGCAAAAATGATAATACAAATTCAATCATTAAAAAAACATATTTATTAGAAAGAACAGTTATTAAATGATTTTTATAAATAAAAAACATAAAAAAACATTAAGCATTAACCTAATTAAAGAAGAATTTTGTAGTATCCATGAATAATAACTAGTGATATTTTATTATTTATTTTATTAAAATTATTTTTTTAAAAAATACTAATCACCTAATTGAAAGGGAAATAAAAGAAAGGAAATCTAATTTTAAAAATACAAATTACATTTAATTATGAATTAATGAATTAAATAATAATAAAAAAAAAAACGAAGGCAGCACTTCCCTCCACATCTATATCCGAACCAAATTCCCTCCTCCTCTTCCCTTCCCTCGTTTTCCACCTCTCTCCCTCTCTCTCTCTCTCTCCCGCTTTTTTTTATTTTCCTTTCCTTTCCATCCAAGCACCCCCAGATCTCTCCCTCAATTCCATTTCCCTCTCCTTTCAATTCCCTTTCTTACTTCAATTCCCTAAAAACCCTCCAAAAAAGATATAATTTTTAGTTTTTTCTTACTTTAAAATTCTTGCGATGTCGAATTCTCAAGCACAAAACAACCAATCAATGAAGCAGCCGCAGCAAAGCAGTATGCAGAGTCACGCACCGAATCAGCGCCAGCATCAGCAACCGCTTTCGTTTTCTTCAATGAAGCCACCGTTTTTGCCTCCGGGTGACTACCACCGGTTCGGTGACGACCGACGACGTGCCGTTTCTGATCATGAAGTTGAGGGCATTGTTGTGAAACCTCCTGTAAGTATTTACTCTTTTTTTTGGGTTTGGGGTTTTGGGTTTGGTTTTTTTTTTTCGTGGTGATCTGCTTTGTTTTTAAGTTTGACTGTTTTAAAGGGTTTTGTGATTCTGGGATTTTTTTAAAATTTTAATTGTAGTGGAAATTTGATTTTTTGGCTAATTTTGTGTTCTCGAAGTGGGTTTTGGAGATGGGTTTGGTTAAATTGTTGTGTTAGTGGGTTTTCTAGAGCTGAATTGGTGTATTTCACGTGTTTTTTGGGGTAAAGGGCTAAACTTTCTGCTTAAAAATATTAATTTTTGTAGCTTATTTTGTTTGTGCTGATTGGGATTAGATGCCCTCAGTAATGGTTTCTATTTTGGGGGTTTTGTAAGAGTTTAAGTGCTTCTTACATAATCTTGGTGAGTTGCTGTCTTAAAATTCACGTATTAGGATCCGTTGTTCAGGAGGTAGGAAGACGAGGGGAAGGGAGTAGTAAAGGATGGTAAAAAGCTGGTGCTGAATGATACAAGTGGTTTAATTCGGTGTGTGGTGTCTGGCTTGTGATAGCATACGGGGAAATATTAGGGACATGTGGTAAAGATTTGTGTCTAAGATGTAAATGGGACACGGTAATGATGCTTAAGTTTACTAGTGGAACATTTAAATTGTAGGATTCAATAACTTAAGTTTCCTTATCAATTTGTCTTGTTTCAAGTTATGGTCCTAAAGTCAAGACATTACACCTAACTGTTTGATAAATGATGCCAAGGCTTTGATGAGGGAAGTAGACCTTCTGTCAAGTTAAGTTGATTTATGGTTCCTTAACATCTACTGCAAAAAGAGATGAGTACTTTGCCTAAATAAAAAAAAATGCTGCATTTTGGTTGTTTCTACTTCAAATGCTTTCTGAGAAACTATGACATCTTATTGTGATGTATATGCCTGGTAAAAATGGCTCGCAATGTAGCAGTGCCATTGATTACTATTTTTCCCACCAGGCTCTGAAAGTTGTCCTTGCCTATTTTCCCTCTAATCAAGGATCTTTTGATGCCTATGAAGTTTCTGGAAGGCAGCATGACTGCGAGTCCATTATGATGTAATTTTGGAAGGAACATGATGCTTATGCCATGAGCTTGTTTCAAGTTAAGTGATGAAGGTGGCTCAGATAAAGTTGCTTCTAGCTTGCCCTTTGTGGTCTTCAAGCATGTGATCCTCCTGTGCTTGCATTCACCATCCTGACATGTTTGCTTCTTGCAGAATACTTATAAACACAAGTCTTGATGTTTTATCTTTTTCTGTATGATGTTTTCCTATTCTCAGAATTCAATTATCCCTTAAATATGTATATTGGGAAGTGTCTAACTCTTGTGCTTTCCTTGACACTCATTTTTACTGAACACTTAGGATACACAATTTGGAATTCATGTATGTTTCTTATAGCTTTCATTTATTGATATAAGTTTGGCTGGTTGTGTCAGCTCAGAGGTTATACAAGATATATTCTGTGTACTACCTTTTAAAAAGCAAAATCTCATGAGCTCATTTGTTTTATAATTGTCAACAACTTACAGTGCGATAATATAAGTTAAATGTTGTATATCAGACATTAAAGCGGAAGAGTGATGCAGCAGATCATCAAGGTGAGTCCAGTGACTGGAATGCTGGTCATGGATATATGGAAGTAGTGACCAGCCCCCTGCAGACACCTGTATCAGGAAAAGGGGGAAAGACACCCAAAACATCAAGACTCTCAAAGAGCAGTAAATCTGGATCTCAGAGTGCTGCTGCTGCTCTTGGTGAGTATATTTGTTTTAAACTTCTACAGCAGTGTCTCATATTTGTGGTTCTGGAGTGTTTTTTTGTCACTGGTTAGGTCAGGGTAAATCAATGACTAAGTTGATTTGTTGTGAGTTTCTTTTATTGTGGAAAAACTCTTCTGACCGTATTTTAATTGACTTCATTGGTGAAAAGAAGGAAGTGAAAGTAAATACATGTAGTGAGAAACGTTCTCTGAATTGGCAGGTTCTCCTGGGAATAATCTTACTCCATCTGGTCCATGTCGTTATGACAGCTCTCTAGGTAATCTTTTCTGCTTGTGCATTTCTGTATTTGCTTTTGAAACAGAGTAGTTGGTGATTATCATGAACTCCATTTCAAATAACTCGTGGAACAAAGAAAAACTACACTGTAAAAGTGGTAATATATTATGTGATTCTGATTCAGGTCTCTTGACTAAAAAATTCATCAATTTGATCAAACATGCTGAAGATGGCATCCTTGATCTCAATAAAGCTGCTGAGACTTTAGAGGTTACCTTCAGTTCAGTTTCCATCTATTCTATCTTGTGTTGTAAAATTCTGTCATTTAAAGGTTTTCTTTCATTTCAGGTTCAAAAAAGGCGGATATATGACATAACAAATGTTCTAGAAGGAATTGGTCTTATAGAAAAGAAGCTCAAAAATAGAATTCAGTGGAAGTATGGACTTAAATTCCTTTTTGATGTCACTTGTTTTAAATTGTAAAATTGTTGCATGATTATCTACTATTATTAAAGTTATTTTTGCATGTGATGAGTAGCATTTGTTTGAATGTTATCAGGGGACTTGATGTATCAAGGCCAGGGGAGGCGGATGATAATAACGTTGCCACTTTGCAGGTATGCAGTTATTGACAACCAGCAACTCTTTTTATTTCTGATCGTGACAACTGACAACTTGTTTCTTGGCATGGCATTTTTCTCTTGGATTAGGCTTTGCAAAGCTGTTTGTAAAGCGTGTTGCTTTAGTTTTCCTTCCTGGAAAGTTTTAGAGCCAACTACGGCAGCGTGTTTAGAACAAACAGAGCAATAGATTGATAAGCATAAAAATCTAGAATCCACTTGGCCAAATCTGCAACTGCACAAGGGCCACTTCTTGGATCCACAAGAACAAAGAACCAGCTCAAGTTTCATTCACTAAAAGGTCTCTTTATTACATAGAATACTGTGCTTATAGTAGCACACGAAAACCTCAATTTGCCCTTATAGTATAAAACTTAATTAATATCAAATGTCAACCAATGCTGAATAACCTACTATAGGAAATTTTTAAACAAATTAAAACTTCTGAATTGATAAATAACAAATAAAATTATAGTAAATCCAATTCATATTTTCCCTGGACTGATGCATTGCTGGCTGCTGACCCTATTTGGATGAAAGTCCTCCATCCACTGGAAAGAAACGCTAATTCTTTAATGGAACAGCTATGCGAAAATGTAACAGTCTCTTGTATGCCAACCAGTTAGGTTGTCCTTGCAAATGTCCTATGAGCTTCATTTTGGGACACAGCTTCTATAACAGTCTGTAGCATCAATGCAAAGCTTAAATTTGAATTCCTAAGGCTGCACTAAATGCTATTCTCTATGAATTAGTTAGTTGAGTTGAGATTTCATTTTCAGTTACAAAACAGTGGATCATGCACCGTTTCAATGAGCAAAAACTCTCAGGAAGTACTGGATTTTACTTCATCAATGATTGCCTTTTTCTTGCAGGCAGAAGTTGAAAACCTGACCATGGAGGAACGCAGATTAGATGAACAAACAAGGTTATGCTGTTTTTCCTTCTGCTTATGCAATATCCCCACGTTGCTTTTCTGAAACTTTTAGATTGTGCTGAGGCTCTAAATTATTGCAGAGAAATGCAAGAAAGATTGAGGGACCTCAGTGAAGATGAAAATAATCAAAAGTAAATTATTCTCCTCATGTTTCCATGGATTATTGATAGTTTGTACAGCAGTTACCTATTTTAATTAAGAGACTCAGCCCATTTTGCTGATTTACCATATTAGGTGGCTTTTTGTCACTGAGGAAGACATCAAGAGCTTACCTGGCTTCCAGGTTAGTTTTCTTTGTTTCATTATCAAGTAATAGATTGGTGCTTGGAGTGTCACTGCCTTTCCTAAAGAAAATTTTCTATATTGCTAGCAATTGAGTTTGTAATTTTTTTCTGTTACAGAATGAAACCTTGATAGCAATTAAAGCTCCACATGGTACCACTCTAGAAGTCCCAGATCCCGATGAGGTAATCCCAAAAGTAGTCAATTCAGGAAAAGGGTTACAGTGCGTGTACATTTTTGTTCGTTGTTATAGTTTTTCCTTTCCTCAGCAGGCAGTTGATTATCCTCAGAGGAGATACAGGATAGTCCTTAGGAGTACAATGGGCCCAATAGATGTTTATCTTGTCAGGTATCTTTTCATTTATTTTATGTTACTGGCAAGGCCTAATCTTCATTCTAGCAGAGCAAAGACTCATTGGTCACTCAAGAATTTATGTAACTGACTTTCCTGATGCCTCTCACTTACTCAGTCAATTTGAAGAGAAAATTGAGGATATTCAAGGTGTTGAGCCACCTCCAAGCTATCCATCAACCTCAGGCTTCAATGAAAATCCAGCTACTACAATGACCATGGAGGAGAGCAGAGGAAAGGAGGTTGAAATGCAGGAACAAGATGGTCATAGAATGTGCTCAGAACTTAACACCGCACATGACTTTGTGAGTGGGATCATGAAGATTGTTCCCTCAGATGTTGATGTAAGTTTTCCTTGTTTGCTGTCCTATTTTTCAGAAAAATGCTAGCTGTCAGCTGCTTATGTTTGCTTGGAATGTTAACAACAATTGCAAGCACAAGCAATGAAGCACAGCAGGTCGGGAAAAGCACCTTATGTTCAGATAATTGTCTGAACTTTGTGGGATTCAACCTGTCAATAATTGATTGGTTTAACATGCTGTCGTTTTTCCTAACACGGATTTGGGTTCCATGGCATGTGCTTTACTATCTTTTTACTAAAGAAAGGAACAACCATTTGTAAAATAAATAAGTTTCCTTAATTCTAATTTTGTTGTTTAATTACAGAGTGATGCAGATTACTGGCTTTTATCAGATCCTGGTGTTAGCATTACAGACATGTGGCGTAACGAACGTATCCTTGTTAAGATATTGAATTGTGTTTACCTCATTTGTGTTCTCATCCTTCATAAAGTATAGACCAGCAAAACTTCTGAGTTCCTTGACTGCAAAAATAGCTGTGGTTGAATGGAATGACTTGGACACACTTCATAATGATTATGTCATGCCAAATGTCTGCACACCACAGCCCCAAACTCCACCATCTAATCCAACAGAAGTGCCTCCCGGTACTAACACGACTGCTGGATGAAAGGGAAATGTTGGCGAATCAAGTCAAAGATAAATGGTTTTTTTTGGGTCAAGAACCTATGGCAACCACCATCTGCCTTTACCGTTGTGATATTTTGGAGGTTGGATCGAGGGTTCCTGCAAGCTACCATAGCTCCAAAGAAACTAAAGATTGCGGAGGTAGCTAGTTCATTGTACAGCTTAAGTAGTATACATGATACGTATGATTCTAGTGGCAAATAAAGAAGGTAACTGACTTTTGATCGATCCTTGTATATTTCTCCGCTTCATGGCTTTGTTGTATTTACTGACTTGATATCCGTTTAGGTGTCAAACTATGTAATATATAATGCGATGACAGTATTCACTCCTGTTTAGAAACTGAAAAATAGATATATTTTCTGAGGTGTTTGCGTCTCTTTTGCTGTTCTATAATTGATTTGTGAATCCAAGGCACCAAATGGCAGGATTGAAGCATGTCCTGATAATTGACATCTCAATGTTATCGCCTGTGGATGCAAGGCATTGGCTACCTCCTCGAATCTTCCCCGTCTCCTGAATGGATTGGTTGTTCCCGTAATGCAGTGGTGATTGTGGAATTTCATTGCTCGGTGCTGTTTATGACCCAAGGAACTCTGGTGATTTCGCTAGTTGCAACCCAAAGGACCTAAAAACTATCAAATAAATTGCTTAGAGGGTTGGTAAAGATATGAATTCATGGATTTTGTTTTCATTTGTTCCATACCAGAGGCATGCATCTTGTATATTGTGTTCATGCAAAGCTTCAGTCTTGAAAAAGAAAAAACCACTGTAAAAGTTTGTTTCATTATAATGGCTTATTACAGAAATTATCACCGACATCAAAGGACACATGGAATCCGAGCCAAGAACAAGTAAGAGCCAATCCAGCCAGCAACAATGGGAGTAAGAGCCACAGTGGGGGGAAACCTTATTGGAGATGCAGCCTTATGTGCAGCATATGCCAGAACAAATGTCCCAACTTTCTCCGCAGTTGCATCAGTTGAAATTCCCACCTGCAAAATCCAACACAGTTCCGAGTTCAAAATCCATTACTCCTTGTGGAGGACAACAAAATTACCCAAAATCCAGTTGATGTTTTCACTGATAGATGCTATTTACCTTTTGCAGCAAGGCTTGAACATCAATGCCAGCACTAATGAGTGCATAACATAGTGAGAAAGAAATCAAGGACAGAGTAATTGAGGTGGCAAGGTATGCTCCTCCATATTTTGCTAGCAGCTCCTTGGCTTGATCTCCCTTGGATTTAGTTTTCTCACCATCTTCCTCCCCCTCCTCTTTTGAGCTAAATATCTTCATTTTTGGAAACAATAGGCTTGGCCAAGTAGTCTCTTACCTACTAAAATACATAGTTCTCCAAGCAGTGTTTAGGCAAAGACACTAAATTCAAAGAAATTACAAAACAGTGGAGATTTTATAAAACAATAATTCTTATCCAACCTGCTTTATCCACAATTTATGCAAAAAAAAAGGTAAGAAAACCAAGAAACCACATTATGGGCACTTAAAATTCACATCAGGAAAGGCAAGAACTGAAACAAAAGTAGGGAAAAGAAAAGAACTTAGAGAAGGGAGTAACTACCTTCCATAGACCAGCTTCAAGACCATACTTCTTGGTAACTTCCTCAACAGAGGAAGAAGATGGGGCTTTCCTTTCTCCAATTAGCTCTAGTTCAAGTCGTTTAAAACTGGATTTGGGAGGTTGAATATAAGTGCTTGGAGCTTTTGTTGTTCAAGAAAGAAGCAAAAGAGAAAGGAGGGAGTTGCAGTTGCAGAGTTGCTGTTATTTGCCAATCAAAAGCAAATTAAAACTATCCTAAAAACAGTACATGCTCGATCTAAAGTTCCAAGTAGTGAAAAGTTAACAGGAAAAAAAAATCTAGGACTTAAGCCAACCAAGAAAGGTCATTAATGAAAATAAAAATAAAAAAAGGAAAGTGAAAATCTTACCACATTACGACCCTCACAGTTTTCAGTTATTAATTAGACTAGATTGAGATGGACTTGGAAAAAAAAGATTTTTGATCTTTTATTTTCTTCCTGTTTTTATGCTTTTCAAATATGAAAATGACTTGAAAATGAAAAATCAAGGAGATAATTAGAGATATGATAAAGTTATGGATTTAAATGGTAAAATAACTAACTTTAGAGATTTCGTTTCTTTCATTTTTCTGATATTAAATTTATTTATAAATCTTGAATTTCTCTTTTTGCATACGATTTGGACTCTGCATATGTAATTTTGTTTTCAATCTGGGTTTGATAGAGACACTTAATATTTAAAAGAGGAAATAATTATATAAAAAAGCAATTATTAATTGACATGATAAGGAAAAAAAAGAAGAAAAAACAGAAGATCGAGAGACCAGTTACATGAAAAAAGATGTTTAATTATTAACTACATTCATGCTTCTTCGACATTGTTAGTTGATTTTACACTTATATATCGAATAGGTAGAGCAAAAAGCTAAAGCATGGAAAAATCTTAAATATTTTGAAAATCTTAGGTTATGAAAAATTTGAGTTTAAGGATAATTTATAATTATCAGCTCACAATGAATTATCTTAAATTCTTTTTGGTTGCAGATTTAGATAGATTTATGATATTCTATCCAAAAACTTAAATTAATTATCTTAATTTTCTTCTTAATTACTTAAGCCCCATTTCCTACTTTCTGTTTAACCTCACAAATCTTCAGATTACTCACAGGAACCAAAACAAACCATGGCAAGCAAAAACACCAAATGTTCTCCAACGCAATCCGAGAAACTTTCCTTCATAACCAAGACAAAGAGCAATAGCTTTCCAACAGCCCTTTGTGAAGAAACATCAAATCCAAATGCCAGTTTGAAGCATACTTTAAGCTCCCCTTCACTATCCTATACATATACTTCTGTGAAGGATTTGATTCCTTGTGTCGAAAGCAACAGTCCTTTATCACAAGGTGGTTTTTGTACTATTCGATCAGCTGAGGATATAGCAATAAGCAATGTTCTGGTCCAGAAGGCTGCATGGTTATACTTACAACCTTTGCCTAAAACAAGAACTTACTTTTGGGGTCACATTTGGAACAAGCTAATGAATACTTGTTCCAAATTCATCAACAGCAACATAGTTGGAAAGATTACACATGCCCTTGACATGGTACGAAGAGCAATTTATGTTGTCTAGCTAGTGACTGAGTTCATGTGCTGATTTTCTTGTCGTTGCTTTAGTGAAGTTGCTGGACAGTTTGTCAGCTGCTATGGCTGTGCATGGCAGTCGTTTTCTTGCAGGGAGGGTAGTTCAAGTTGCTGTTTTCTTTTGTGTTCTTTTCGAAGTCTTATATAGTTGTCTTTATGTGGTTTGTGCTTGGCATCATCTTGTTGGCTTCACTGATCTGCTATGGTGGATCTTGTACATATCTTTAATTCTAGTTTTCAGATACGTATTGTGTTTCTCAACTATCATATAGAGTTAATTAAAATTAATGAAATGATCTATTTATTCATTTTTTTTATCAAAAATTGTTTTGAGTTACTCATGATGATATGAAAACACTCATGATAATTTTGGATCATTAATTAGTCTTTATAAAATTCACTTATATCATATTCTAGAATTGTTTAAGTTAGATTTTCTGTTTCTCAATTAAGTTATTTCAAAGAATATGATTATTATTATTATATATATATAAAAAGGAAAGAAAATATCATATTTGATTCAAATTAATTACTTGTGAATTTTGTTTGAAGGCATTTTAGAAAATGCCAAAATCGATCCCTTTGTTCTTTTAGTCAAGAAGAATGATCTAATAAAACCATCCTCTATCAACAACTCTAAAGAAAATGACTCCTATCCAAAAGCAAAAACAACTCCTCTCCCTCCCTCTCTCTTCTCCCTTCTCTCTTCTCTCTCTAGTCCCCAAATGCTTTAGAGTTTTAATCTTGAAAAGGAGTCTCACCATTAACACCTCCTAGCTAGATCCAGGCCAACTAGTACATTAAACCTTGCAAATTAAGCACAAAAACTCTTTCAATGTCTTCAAAGAAGAAAAATCTCCTTCAATCCATACTCACACCCAATGCAGGCAGTGGCTGTGGCTGTGGCAGGCCAAAACTCTCAGATGTATACGAGCCAGCACCAAAACCTAAACCCAAAACCTCAATTTCCAAAAAAGATCCGAACCCTAAACATTGTTCCTCTACAATAACCTCATGTGATAAGAGTGTAGGCTTCTCATTACCGGACAGTGAAGAAGAAGGCTCCACTTCCACTACTTTCACTTTGAAAAAAGACAACAACACGTCATCAACCCAAAACTCCGAATCCGAAACCTATCCAAAAGCATCCAAAATCACTGACAGCATTGCTGTGGTGAAGGATTCTGATGACCCATTTCAAGATTTCAAGAATTCTATGTCGCAAATGATCTTGGAGAAAAACATCTACTCTAAAGATGATCTTGAAGAGCTTCTTAACTGCTTCTTGGAGCTGAATTCTCCTTGCCAACATGATGTTATCGTTCAAGCTTTCACTGAGATCTGGAAAGAGACCAGATGTTTGTCACATGAATCCTAGCTGTGCATGGAACTTGTATGTTGGATAGTTTTGATGTTAATTTGCTTACAATACTTCGGCAGTGAGATTTTATTTTGGAAAAATTATTTATTTTCTTGACGGTAACATTTTACTTAATTTTTCCTTACTTTTATTGTTGTGATTGTGTATAAATGTACTTACAGAATAGAAAAAATAGCAATGATAATACAGAACCAAACATTAGCAATTATAACTAACTGTGGAGTTTTAATGGCAGTGGTTGGCAATGTGTACGTGTTGCTGTGTTCTTTATACGTTGAAAAACTCTTAGCTTTTTAGCTCTGGGGTTAGCATTTCACTCACTTTCAAGCTAATTTCTTCTTCTCAGTGACTGTCAGATTGTCCACTTCAGTAGCTCTGTAACAATGGCTATTAAATACTTGAAGGTTAAGTATGATCAAACATAATAACTGTTACCACACTCAATATTAATGTACTTTAATTAGGTTATTATATTCCTCTTTCTTTGTTCTTGAAATTCATAAATTCGAATCACCAGTGTATAATCCCTTTAATTTTTCTTTAGAAAATAAATATTAAATCCTTTCTATATTCTATAGAAATGGAATTTCCCAGGGCTACGTCTTGTTTGAAAGAGAAATGAAAGGCATGACTTGCGCCTTATCAGCTAATTATCAATTTAATATTTTTATCAGTCCCATGTCAAAGCATCCGTTTCCCTCTTTAAATATGATCATATTCCCTCCTTCTCAAAATACACACACACACGATTTTCATTAATTAATTTTATATATAAAATTGGGAGGTCTTATTCATTTTTGGGTTAGAGTGGTAAATCCTTCATCATTCCTAAATCTCTATAAATCTCTTTATTATCCTTCATATTTAATTCTTTTACCAGCGCCATTTTTTTTCAAGTATGAGCTTATTATTAGGATGAGTTACTAGGGTTTTTTTTTCTTTCTATTAGTTGTATTTTTTTTTTAAAAAAATAAGTTTAAAGAATATCTAAAAATATATTATTAGTTATTTCCAGAACATCATAAAATTTCTTGTTAGTTTATCCTTAATTTTGCGAAAATAATAATGGTAACAAAATTTCTTAATTTGATAGTTGGGACTCGAGATCAGCTATATAAGGTTTTGATTGACATATTTTTTTTTAATTTTTTACTCATAAATTAAAGTCATAAATACATTTGGTTAGAAATATTTTTTAACTTATTGTTTTTATTTAATTGAAGTTAAATTATTTGAACTTTTATCTTATGATTTCTACTAAACTACACTTTGATTTTTTTATTATTAAGAATCTCATTTGAGTCATTTTTACTAAATATATTATAATTTAAATTTATTTTTACTTATTCTTGTCACAAATTATTTATGAAAAATAGTTTTTAGACTATGGCTCAAAATTGAAAATCATTTTTTATAAGGTATGTCAAACAGATTCTAAGGATTTTGACTTCCATAATTCTGCAAAGATAAAATGCCGAATTATATTTTAAAAAAATCTTCTTCTGTTTTTTAAAGGTATATGTTCCTTGTATTTGAACCATAAATTAAAAATAAATGAATATTACCTTCTCTAATTCTCAAATCCTTCATTATATATATACATTTCAATATTATAAATAACTTATTAGTATATAAATCATTGATTGAACTCAAAATTAATTAATGATGGCATTAATAAAATAATTGGTAACGTTAAGAAACATGAAGAATATTCCAATACATATTGTTTCTCTTGGCTTCAGATGATGTGAACTGCACTTGCACAACGCATGCATCTTCATCATTTATTTGACAGAATTCGCCATTACATGTTTATTAAATGTTTGAAGAAATTACAGAGCCATAAATAAATCAATGGAGTGACACTGAAGGCAGTCCTCCTTGAACAATAACCATTCACCAAAAAAACCCGTTTCTGATGCTGATTTATGAACTAATTCAAGACCATTCTTTTCAGTCATAGCTGATCACCCACCGGTTCTATTCAATTATTACTTTTCAGGGATGTGCTTGTGCCAAAACATGTTTTAAATCAGGGATGTGCTTGTAACAAATTAATAATAATAAGGTTGTAGCAAACTATTTGATATTTTTATTAAACCTGAATTAACATGTCATCTTTGAAATCTCCCGATCCGAGTCGTTGCCTAGTTCAATTTAAAATTAAATTAACCATGCGAGAGTTGGTATGAGGAAATCTAGTCAACTTGGCTAGTTAAAAAACAACCCGACTAATCAGTAAATAAATTATGAGGATGAAATTGATACAAAAAAACCTTCAAACCCAAACTTTTACCAAACTCTAGTTTAAAATTCAATCATGTGGGAGTTTTCCTGACATGATCTAGTCGACTTGGTCAGTCAAAAGACTAGGAGACTGATAAAAGAAGCCCGAGGGGAAAAATGAAAAAAAGAAGATGAAATTAAGTGAAATAAAAAAATCTTTCAACCCGACTCTTAATTTGACTAGATCTGATTTAAAATTAAACCATGTGAGATTTTTCCCGACGTGATCCAATCAACTTAATCAGTTTAAATGTTGTTATTCAATGATTAAAACAACTTAACACCTAAAAAAAGAGTGAATTAGGTGTATCACTAAATTTTATAATTAAGACAAATTACTCAAGTAAATGCAATGACTAACAATATAATTAAAGTGTAAATTAAATAGTTAAGGAAAAGACTTTGCAAATTCATTTTAAGTTAACGTGGTTTGACAAGTCTACATCCACACCTCAAGTACTAAATCGTATTTGAGTATTGTTTTCTTTCACTAGACGTCCAAGTTTAAAAGTATAATTATCACTTAATGAACCCACACTAAACTTTTTACATTACCCGAAGAAATTCAATCTTCAAGATTTTACCCACTTGAAGATATGCTTTCTTCGAGATTTTTTCCTTGATGAAATTGTCTCGCCAATACCAAGAGTTTTTTTCTAACTCTCAAATTAAGGTTTTACAATGATGTTTTGTTTTCACAACAAACTCTCTCAATAAAATGAATATTATAATTGAAGTTTTAATATCTTCATACTTAACTAGACATCACTTATAGGATATGGAAGTGTTTAAGTTTAGTGAGAATGAAATTGAATATTCTTTGTGCTAGAATATGAAGGTTTAATAGCACAAATTAGAGTATGATAATGAATTGATGATTCTATAGTAGTTTTACTTTTATAATAGCTTGTATATCATATATGTTCGGATTTTATTGATAATTTTGCCATTAGAAATATATATTTTTAAGAAAAACTAGTTGTTTATGGTCATTACTATTCTTCTAGCAACTAAAATGATCAATCGGTTCAGATTGGTCAAGCTAATCAGTCGATTATTTTTTGCAAAATTCTCAAGTGTTCATCACTGATGAATAAACGGTCAATCGATTTATTTGGTAACCTCAAACGGTCAACCGGCTCATGCAGAATTCCACATTTAACTTAGATTTTATCTTTTTATTATTAATTATTTAATACATGCAAAGTAAAGTGTGTGAGTTTATTTTAATTGTACTATCGAGTAAGATATAATCATTTATATTTAAGCACTAAAATGAACTTTTATTCTAAATCTTCACTTTTCTCTATTCTTGGACTTCTGAATTATTAAAGTCAGTATTAATTTAAAAGAATTTATTTTCAAAAATCTAATTAATTGTCAAATTATATCCTTATTCGTGATTAGATCAACTCTCATTAGGTTCGATATAAAATCCAAACTAAACTATGTTTCAAGTCGTGAGTTCACTAGGTTGATCAGTCAAACTGAACTAGATTAACTTTCATTAAATTTGATATAAAATCCTAACTAAATTAAATCTCAAGTTGGGAATTAATTACTCGAGTTGAATTAAGTTTAATTAATAACAATAATTAACCATCATTATATATATGTCATTTGGTAAGTCAACAAAAAAAAAATTGTATTAATTGAGGAGGATCAACCACTTGTTTTTAGGACAGTACTTTCATCATTATCTGCATTAATTTACAATGTTACTACTAGGATTCACTTGATTGAGTGTTTGACAGTGTGATAGTGGTTGTTTTTTAAATAATTTTTTGTGCTGAAATGCATGTTAATGATGCTTTTTTATTTTTTAAAAATTATTTTTAACATCAGTACATCAAAACGATCTAAAACGTATAAACCATATTAAATTTTAGTAAAAAAAAATTAAAATTTTTTGGGAACGCGTTTGCACCGCATTCCCAAACATGTTCTAATTTTAGGTGGATCTTATAATATGAAGACATGAGGAGAACCTATCCTGTTATATACATCCGAAATCATATTTAGAACACCAAGAGATTAAATAAAATATTTATCATTTCCAATTGAAAAGTAAATAAAAGCTTGTTTTCATGCAAGCTTTAATGCCTAAATATATATTGATGTCGGCATAAAAATAATAATATATTAAAATTAATTATATTTACAAATCAGACTTAACTGAACAATAATAAAGTAGCCAGTCTAAAAGATTAATTGTTTACAACATTCTTAAATTAATTGTTTTTTATATATCAAGTTATTAGTACATTTGATAAAAATGACTCAATTATTTTAAAATGATAAAAAAATTTAATTTTTAATAACATAAATATTTTGAATCAATTTTATAACAAAATTTTGATACGAGTTACAAGTCATTTCTGATTTAATATATTTATGATTTTTAGTAAAAACCCTTAAATCAATTGAAAAAATAATATCAAATAGAAATAGAAATATATAAACTATTGTTAGTGTAATAAAGGGAATAAAATCTAACTTAACACTTATCACATCACGTACGGTAGCAGTTTAATTTGATTAACACGGCATAAATAATATATAGACTAATTCAATTTCAAATAAATATGTATTACGATAAAGATTGTTTTTTAAAATATTTATTATTTTAAAATATATTAAAATAATATCTTAAAATTTATTTTTTAACATCAGCATATTAAAACTATGTCAAAACATAAAAAAATGATTAATTTAAAATAAAAAAATAAATAAAAATATTTTAATTTTTTCAAAAACACATTTAAAACAGAAAATAAAAAACACTGCTGGTAGATAGTAACAGGCAGTAAGACAACTAAAAAAATGTAGAGAAACTAATATGAGAAAATAAGGAAATTAAGGAAAAGAAGGAATTTTTTTTTTTTTTTTGGTTTAGTTCAAGAGAAGTGAGTGATGAAGTCTTCTTTGTGTGGAAATATTGATTAAAAAAAAGGAGGAAAATAATCCTTTAGAGGATAAAAATGAGTAAAATCATTTCAATTTTCTCTTTTCACCCTTCTCCTCCCAACTTGAATGGAAAAGAAAAGTCAACTACTTGTGATGAATCACAATCCCACTGGTCATTGTTCTAACTCACTAGTCAAAAACACCCTAAATCCCACTAATTAACCATTAATATCATAACTAGCTAGCTAACTACATAATTTCAGTCAATCCATCCAAACCAAGACTTAAACTTTAGTCGGATCCTAATTAATTTGGGTATTAATCTTAACTATGAATTGCAAGAGAAAAGAAAGGGAAAACGTGCAAGCAACTAATTATGCTCGATGACTTTGACCAATCAGTGGTTGGATTATACATGGACAGCCAATCTGGGCTCTAGACAGGAAGCATGGGTGCCATGCATGCTCTAGCGGACACGACTGACCTCGTCAAGTCAACCATTTGAAAAAGTCAGTGTTGAAGGGAGATGCAAGAGATGGGAGGCAGTGTGGGCTTAAGAACTTTCCCCAGTCATAGATAGTACAGACACTGTATCCTAAGATTCAACGCCAGACTATGAAATAATATATTTTAAAAGATCAGTGATATTGTAATGTATTTGATAAAATATATCATCTCCTTTTTCATAAAAATGTCTTTTCTGGGAATAATTTGTCACAAAACTACAAGTTATTTAACAAATTTAAGAATGGGTATTCACTCGTTTAAAGATATATTAAAATGATATTTTTTTAATTTTTTAAAAATTATTTTTTAAATATTAAAACATCAAAACAACCTAGAAATAATAGTAAAGTAATTAATTTTAATAAAATAAATATTTTTTAAAAAAACACCATTTAAAATTTAATTTAATTTCATCAAATCTCATTTCATCCCACATCGCCTTAGTTAAAACACCACCATAACACATGCTAATATACCATAAAAGAATTTCTTTAATTATTTTTCAAATTTCATCAACTTAATTTACAATATCCAAATTTAATAAATCAAATAATCCGTGCATGTTTTTATCAACAAAACACCTCTAATCCATACAAAACACCAGCATGTTGCTCCGGTCCATCTTTCACAAAGAACACATCCCTCATCTTTTGAAAAGCATGCCACGTCAGCAAACTATCCGAACCGGCCTGGTGACATTTCCCAACCTCCCGGTTCACTTCCAGGGTCCGGGCCACCCGGTCCAACCCACCATACAAGCTCTTACAAAACCGCATCATGTGCTTGACATCGTAAATATTATTTCCGAAAAACACCCTCAACAAACTCAAAAATCCCACCAACCCAGACGGCAATTCCCGGCGCGTGAGTATCTTCACCAAGTACCCAAAATCATACGCGCTGTGGAAAGTAACCCAACTCACTGACTCGTTGCAGACAAGCCCAGACGACATCATCAACTCAGCAAACCTCGCCGAGTCAACCCCCTCCTCTCTATTCCTCTCAAAGTCAATCCCTTGTCGCCTCAGCAGCTCAATCGAGTCAGGAGCATGCGAGTCACGCTCCACGTCAAAATCCCTGAAGTTGAACTCCCAGATGAACCGGTTTCCGGTTCCCAGATCAGGCAAGTTTCCCTCCGCATCGGACAGCGTGAGGCCCACCTGGATAAGATTCAAAGCATCAACGTTGGACTTAAGGATCTTGTAATGATCCGACGGCTTGAGTTGTCGGAAATAATTCCTGTTGTTCGTGGGGTCTACTGGTGGTCGGAAAACAACCCCAGGAAATTCCGTATCCATCGAGATGAACGGAAACTCATCGATTAGATCACGAATCAGCTCGAATTCCGACTCCAAATTACACGACCACACTTCACGAATTACAATCTCCTTGCTTTCTTCCATATCTATTTTTTTTTTAATTGCTTGAAAGAGAGAAAAAGAAAGAGAGAGGAGGACTCTTATATATATTATATGACTGATGCTGTTCTGCCGGGTATGAAGAGAGTGAGAGGGAGAGGGTGTGGTATATATATTATATGGGAAGAAGGTGGGGGGTGGAGGAGGGGGGAGTAACGGGAGTTGCTTGGAAAGCGAGGAGGGTTCAGTGCTGCGGTGTGTGTGCAGTGTAATAAAAGTTCAAAGATTCAACGCGTCAGGAGTTTGACTGACTTGGTCCAAATGAGGCCGCTTCCATTATTATTTTATTTATTAATGAATGTTCATTTTGATAAATGCCATGAGTTATAAACAAAGCCAGCCATCGTGAATCCACTGCCTTTATCCATTGCTTTAAGCAAGAGCCCGTTTGCTATTAGCTAGCTATTTTTCATTTATAAATATACTGAAATAATATATTTTTTATTTTTTATATAAAACATAAAGAATTTAAAAATCATGAAGTGATTTATATAAAAAATTAAAAAAAAATTAAAACATAAAATCTATTTTTTAAATAATCTTTATTTTTAATCTTGAAGTGATGATGTAAAAATTATAGAAAAATCACATGCTTTTAATCAGGTTATTTATAATGGAGTTTGGGTCTTAAAATGTATATTTATACTTGCATTCATGCTCTTCAGATGATTTCTTTCTATGGTTTGATATCATTTACAATTTTCTCATTTTTTTATTTTCATATATTTCCAAAGAGAAACTTATAATTTGTTTTAGTTTGAATATTTTATGTAATATATATCGATCCATCATAGGCTTTCACATATTGGTCTAATCTTTGTAAGAAGAGTAAGAAATTCTGATAATTAAAATAAAAAAAATAACCTGTAATTACGATGATAAATCTTTTAAAACACAATCGTTTGAATTCTTTTTTGACAATTAATTACTTTTTATTATTATTTTCCAAACAAAACAATACCAAACGAGATTTATGTAACCTAATACATACATATTTATTATCAAAATTAAACATGAAATGATATAATTAAATAATGACATCCTATTAGTTATTTTCTAGATTTTACCTTAATGAAATAAAAAGCTTGATGAAGATATTCTTATTATTTTTTGTGGGTCATAAATTTTATATTCTTTTATTTATTTTTAAATAAATTTTAAAAAATAACTAATAAAATATTATTAATTACTTAGGAGAAAACTTTCCTCAGGATACCATGCATTTATGGTGTTTAGAATGTGAATAAAGTGTTTTTTTATTCATCTTTAATAAATTCCAAGTGGGTACACTTGGAGAGTTTGGATTTTGGACCATTTTCAATGTACCAGGTGGGTATTTTAGATTAAGAAAAATACGTTGGCAGTGTTGTCGTCTAATAGGATCAGGTGGGAGCAGAGAGCGAGAGACAGGAACAGAGAGGATACGAAGCCAAAATCTCTAGATATTACACGTAGATCGCAATGAAGCAGCCAGCTGCATGCGTCCACTTTCATCTTCTTGGTGGTTTCTTCCATGGCTTTTGCTGCTTGCCTGGGTTTCTCGGACATTTTCTTGCAAGTGGCTAGTTACTGGTTTCAACATCACCTCTTTGTTTTATAATAACACTCGACTCGATCGGCTTTGACATGAAACTTGCACCAAGTTTACAAGGTTATTAATAATTAAAATAATGTCCGTTTCTTTGTAAATTTACTCTAATTAGACTATTCTCTTCTTCTTCTTTTTTTTATCTTAATTTTTAGAGTATTTATGGATGGGCTTTCACTTCAAAACTAAGTATAATTCTGATTAGATCGCAAAAAGTTCATCCCATTTAATTTAAATAATGCATTTACAAAAATAAAATGTTTTCATCTAATATTTTCATATATATATATATATATATATTTGGAATTTTGGACAATCTTAACTTAAAGAGCAAACATCTTAGAACATTAAAATTACTATAAGTTAATGGAGACTCATCATGCACGTGGGATTTGTGATTAAGTTGATGGATATTTTATAATTAGAACAATCTTGATTAAAAAAACAAATTAATTTCCTGCTAAGCAAGTTGCCAATACAAGTGATTAATTAACTAATGACAATAATTAATTAGATGATATAAGATCAGTTGCTTGTCTTATCAAGGACCAAGATGGAGGTTTAAAAAAAAAAAAAAAAGGGAACAAGAGGGGAAGCTCAACCTTCACTCTTCTTCTGTGGACGTGCTTTCTCTTGGACAATATATCGTTAATATAAAGGGATTAAATATTCTTATCCAATTAAAAAAATTCTAAACACCAGGTCAAGCTCGTTAACATCGATCTGTAATAGCTCTGAATTTCTCGTGTTTTTTTTTTTTAAAAAAATATTTTAATATGTTGCTTGACTTTCAAATATGGTTGCTTTGTGGGTCAAAGTATCTTACCAAAAGAACGAAGGACGAATTGTCAACCAGTTGGTGATTAGCTGACTAGATTCCTTTTGGACTAAAATGTATCAAACTTCCCTAAATTATGCTGATTTTGTCTTTGAATTAGAAGATTCAATTATTTGCTTCCTTTTTAAAAAAAAAAAATTAAGTCCAATGCCTTCTTAGGTATTTTTGGAGCATCTGGTTACATATTTAAGTTGTTTTTTTAAATACATGCAATAACAATTTATAAATTGTGTGCTCGTGAAGCCTAGCGATTTGATTTTGAACTCAAATAACCTATCCTCAACCCAGGTTGGATGTCATGAAATAGTTAACTCGGAGTTGACTCAGTAGACTTGGCCAAACTCGAGCTGATTTCATTTTAAAAAAATACATTGACTTGAATCAATCATAATTTAATTTTATATTTAATTTATCTTTTTATATTGGATTTAATAACTATACTCTTAATGCATTACTTCTCCACCCACATATAAAAGTAAAACAGGAGGGATCCCATTTTTACGTGATTAAAAGGTTAGATTAACAACTGGGTCGGATGTAGTTGGAATTGTATTTTACTCCATTAATAGTTTATGCTGGCCCAACTCATGTTCATGTCTAGAACCCAGAATCCATCAGGAGTTTCAATTTCTTTTTTTCACGCAACCTGATCAATCCACTCCTTGTGGTGGGCTGTTATTACCAATCTAATTTAATTTTGTACGTAGAAAGTGTCAGTCCTGTCAGCTAATTCATTCAAAAGAGAGAGAATAAAACTCACCACGGAGTCCTGTCTGCTAATTTAATTTGTAATGGTGATTGGTGATACCTGGGGTGGTGGATGCTTTGGGCCTCTGACAAGTCCTTCTTCACTTCTGCGGTTTGTACAAAGGCGTAGCTGGAGGATTTCGAGTACTGTACGAAGAAAAGGGAGAAATCTTTTAAATGAAACATAAAATGCCTTTTTTTTTTTTTGTGCAATATAATTTTAAAAAACACTTTATACCACTATCACGTATGTGTGGCGCTGAGACGACCATCCTTCTATATTGAGATAGTCAGGAATGATATGGATGGAAACAACAAATGAATTCTTGTCCTTTATCAGTAAGTCAAAAAAAAAATGAGAGTCGCCACCTAGTATTTTGATTACTAGAAACCCTAACTAATCTAAGAGTTTGAGAAAGAAGACTGATTGCGTAAAGGGAATGCATTAACACCCCCAATACTCCTTATTAATGTAAAAATCATTATAAACATGTTATTGATATAAAGAACCACTAGATTATTGGTTAATCATGAATAAGAAAGGGTTTTTTTTTTTTTTTCAAAGAAATGGACTAACATTGGTCCAAATCAAGAGTCTACGACAATGTTTTTTTCAAGAACACAAAAAACATTGTCCAAAAACCAGGAAAAAACCAGCCATGAGACAACTACTGCGAAGCCTAGAAATGAGCATTTTTTGCCTCTAAAACATGCTTTCTTTATCCCAAAAAAATCATTATATCATACACAAACATATTTGAATCAAAAAAACAAAAACAAAAAACATCAAAACACTAAAATCAAACATGAGATATCAAATCCAAAAACTAACAACCTAAAATAGCCTACATATTCATGCAACATGGATTCAAAATTGATTTTCTGAACCTATTTTGTGCATGAACAGGCTCAACAAATTAAGGATAAACATCATTGCTTTAACATTAACTTAAACTAAACCAAAGCTAAAACAACATTTATATATCAAAAAGAAAACTTAAACAACAACTTTAATACATTAAAAACATAAAATAAAACTTTAAAATAATTTCATTAAACAGAAATTAAAGCAATAAAGAGATGAAGACAACATTACTTATTGCATTTAAACCCTTTTTTATGCTTATAAACATATAAACATAACAAAAAAAAATAACAAAAGCAAGCCATAAAAGACCTGCTTTTGGGTTTGCAATGTATACTTAGAACAACTACTCTCTCTTGGCTTTTATTTGGAAAATTTTGCCTCACAGCTTACAAAACTTAAGAGAACTTTTGTTTTTGCTCTCGGACCTCTACCATTATATTTCTTATTGATATTACTCTCATTTTTCTTTTCTTTTTTCTTTTTTTCTTTCCCTCTTTTTTGTTCAACCTCTTTTTGATCTCGAATGGAGATATTTATCGGGTTTTTGGGAGGTCTTGAATCTAACCTCTTTTTGATCTCGAATGAAGATATTTATCGGGTTTTTGGGAGGTCTTGAATCTATATTTGACCTCTTGATCTTGAGAGGAGTATTGTGAACCCTTGATAAGGACCCGTTGAGGAATTTTTGTATGTGAACACACGAAAACCAAATCGTCTTTTGCATGATAGTTGTATTGTTGGGATGATCAAGTTGTCAACTTTTGAGGCATCCTCAAAGCAATTCTGACATTATCGTTGTTTAAGACCACCTGAATTTTGTAGAAGGGATGCACACCTTTTATTTTGATCTATTTTTGCTCAATTTGAAGGTTTATAGTTTTACATTTATTCGTTCAAAACTGCTAACATGATCAGCCCAAAATCTGAAAATTAAGTGATGGTTAATTAAGGATAAAATGTTGTGGACTTCCATGGAAAAATTGGGATATTATAAACATCTAATTTCATGGAAATAGGGTCTTAGAGGGGATGTTCCTCTTCCATCTGCAAAAAAATCTCATGTCATTTGGAGGTCTAGAACTCCACAACGAGCTCTTGAAAGGTGCAAACCTGATCATTGTGAACCACCAAGAAAAAAGATAAATAGAGGTTGAACGACGCGTCATCTGGGTTAAACCCTATAAATTAGGGATTGTAATTTGGGATTTGAAAAAGTTTCAATTTAATCTTTTTTCTTTCAATTGTGGCACATGCACTCTTAATTGACATAAAAAACTTTTTAATTGCATACAATTTAACCCCCGCCAGATTCAAATAACAACATCAAAGTTTAGCACCATTTTTATTTTGATCTTTGGTTTCTGATTTGTTCAATTGAACCCTCAATTGACCATTAAACTTTTAATTTTCATCAATTTGGCACCTGATTTCACCAATTTCAATCCCTGAAGTCTCGCGCGTCTTACAAGTTGATAATTGGTTTTGGATTTCTCCAATCAAGTCTCTAATTGCTCATAAAACACCAATATTTATGCAATTAAACCCCTGATTTATCCAAATTAACTCTTAAAATGACTCGACCTTCAGAATTTAATTTCATCCAATTAAAGCCTAAATTGACTTCAAAAATTAATATTTCTTGCAATTAAGCCCTCACTAAATTCAATTAAACTTTGAAAAATTTCAATTGATTTCTTAAATTGAATTTTCTTGGCTAATAGGACCTTTATTAGTTGAAATCATTAGATTCAGCCTGACAAAATCTTTTGATGTATCATCTATATATCTTTCATGATTTTTAAAATCTTTCAGGTGAGAAATTGAGCTTTCAAATCTTTCATCTATATATGAGATGGCTCACCCATGTGAGCTTCACTAAAAAGTAGATATAACTTGGGAAAACGTTGCAATCTCAACCAACCCATATATTTCTAGTTTATATCATGAGTTTGAAAATTCTTACCTGATAGTGCACATGTGGGTGTTTGATGTTCTTACAGGAAGTTAGTTCAACTACTCGATGAAACACAGTTGAATGCATTGATACTGAGACACACGAGCTTAATGGATCTACCATGGACAGGGGCGGAGCTGAAATTATATAATAGGGAGGGCCAATATAATTTATTATTAGGAAACTTATCTATTTAAAATAAAATATATTATATTATCCTATATTTAAACACTAAAAATACAAAAATATAAAATATTTTGCAGGGCCCGGCCCTGCCCGCCTCCCCCCTGGATATGGACCCAAAAGCCACATGTTGCCATTGATCTATTGCCAGCTTCTGCATGCAGCAGAATTAATTCCATGCTATTGCATGAAGTAATTGCTGTACGAATTTCTAACAAAATCGTGTAAGAAGTGAGAAGCTAAGAATTAATGAACACCCAAATAACATCACAGTAGCTAGCTAAAAGAAAACCCACTCTAACTTTTCACTGCTCTACCCTCCCTTCTAGTGGACACTGCGTCATTGCTCTGGGAATAGTAGTTCTTTTTCTTTATTATTAATATTTTCATCATCGACTTTTATTTTTATTTTTTTACTATTTGATGCTCACAAGTTATGTTTGTATGGCTTTTTATGTTAGGATTTGTTTTTCTTTGCATGTTCTCCCATGAGTGAAGTGTTTGAAAATATTCTGATATTAAATTAAAAATCAATATAATAAAATAAAATTTGAAGTTAATTTAAAAAATTAAAAGAATAAAGATAGTTTCTAGATGTTGAAAAATAAGAGGGAAAGTTGTTGAAAACTACTCTTGATATTAATAAATTCTTCTTAGAAATGAAATTCAATAAAAGTGATCTTAACCTTTAAATATATAAGGAAACGTAGATTGGTGTCTATGAATTTCTTAAATTCAGTTTGTTTTTTTTCATGTGACTAGATAGTGTTTTAGAGTTAAATTTTGATTTATTGAGATTTTTAAAATATTTTTGAGGTATTTTTTAGATAAAATTAAATTTTTAGGAGCATAAAACTCATATAACCTAATTTGTATTGCTATTCTTCATTTTTTTAGATAACTTTGAGTTCCAACATACCCTTTATAATAATAATAATAATAATAATAATAATAATAATAATAAAAGTTATGAACTGTGATCTCTTTACTCGTCGTTTTGTTTTCTTGTAAAAACAGTTATGATTGTGTTCAACCTAGCTATTACCGAATATATATGTATATACAATAGTATAAACAAAATCATGTAAAAATCATCAGTCTTATGGGTAAAAATTTAATTATTTGAAGCAGTAGACTTGTACTTGTAAACCATAATATAAAGAGAGAAAAATTAAAGGCATGAATAAGAACACACTCATTTTTATTTGATAAAAGGCAAAAACTCAGCCTTTTTGGTTTTAGAGAAGACAGAAGAACAGAATGTTGCTAGAAACATTCATAAGAAACTGTAGCAATGGAACCCTAAATAGCATGCGATCGATTTGCTTATTGGCAACCAAACTGCTCTCAAACAAGAACATCATTGACCAAAGCTAACAAGCTAAAAACTGGGTCAACATGGAACAGAGAGAGAGAGAGCTAGGAAAGAAAAAAGAGGCAAGGCTAGATAGACATAAATCATAGATAATAAAAAAGACCTTCACTTAGGTAGGAAAGTAACATGTTGTTTGTCCATGAATAACAACAAGAAGAACCCTAGCTAGGATCTTCCTTTCAGCTCGTTGTCTTCTTGGTGTTTTCCACGCTGAGAAAATCAAGCAAGACTGTGCTCTTGCATTTCGGACATTTCGGATCCACCTCGGATAACAGAACATACATGAGGCATCGAGGACAGCCAGCTACTAACATAGGAGTTGTGACGACGCTTCTGGGGAAGTTAACAGTCATGTCTTCAGGCTCTGATGAAACACAAGAGCTCTCTGCTGACAATATTTCAGAAGATGAATTCGAAATCGATGCCTTCGGTGATTCGACTAGCGGGTTAGGCCTAGATGGTGAAAGGTTCAGCTCCAAATCCAACATGGGGCTATCTCCTACTCGACTCATTTCCTTAGAGAATGAATGAAACATTACAATCAGAAAATTGAAGTTTTTTTTTTTTTTTAAAAAAAAGATTAACATGATCAGGAGGTGTATCAAATGTATATAAGAATTGAAGAAAGTGGCGTACCTTGTGTCAATTAGTGTAAAGTCTAGCCAATTAATTAGTAGAAGGAGATTGGAAGTCTTAGAAGTGCTAAAGGTAGAATTGGCAATATGAGGACTGCGTACTGGCAGCTCCTAAACTAGCTAGTATGCACCGTCCTCCACCGTTAACAAGAGCTTGGCTTCCTTGTTGAAATCTCCCACTATACCATTAATTATATAGTGAGTTTGAGGAGGAGAGGTGGTGGGAGAGAGAAGATGGGGTGTTCTTTAATGGTCAATCAATTATGGGTAGGAGTAGAGGGTAAGGATAGAAATTAAAGAGAGAAGGCAAAAGGTGATGAAAAGTGCATTTGATGCAAGAAAAAAAATGGCGCAGGAGGGTATATTAATGCCTCAAATTGTATTAATTGAGGCGGGCAAGATACCCCGAGATGCTTCGGCACAGGAGGAGTAAATATTGCCTCGCATGGCTAGTAGCCGCCGGACGATCATGTATCATTTTCTCCCATAATCTATAACCAACTATCTCAAAACTTGGAGTATGTTCTTGACAACGTTGAAAGCATATGTTCTTAACATAATGCACCGCGTCGCTAAACAAATTTTTAATCATGTTTGGTTATCACAACTTAAATCTAAATTAATCTTGATGTGCATGATTTTCTTAATTTTATATATGACAAAATTAAACAGAAATTAATATTTAGTCTTTAAACGGCAGTAAAATCAATTGTTAACCTCCTCGAAGCGTGGGATAGAATTGGTGTCTTTTGTGCATGCGGGAGAAGTACGGAACAGCATTCATGCCATAGTTGATTTATGTCAGCCTTACAATAACAACCTTAATTTATCTCCTTTTTTTATTTCTTACCAAGGTTGGGCGAGTACTTGCAAATGTCTCTTGCGGTTTCTTAATTTGTTCAAAGACTAATAAGGGATGTTTACTTTTTGACCAAATTATTAATTTGGGGCTCCCTCATTTTCAAAGAGGTATTAAAGAACGGGCTAGGGTAGGCTAAATTCATAACCACCATTAATTACAAGGATTGAATATATTGACTTTTATTTAGCCGAGGACTTAAGAACATGGCGTAGGAAACTCAACCATATTGTCTTAATTGTGGATATTTGTGGCTGATATATAAACCTAGGAACGTTTCGACCATCCTCGAGCAAAAAACTTGGACCAATACGTTCTTCTTCTTCTTTCTTTTTCATCAAATTAATTAATTGTAGAATTAGAGTGGGCAAATGGGATAAGGTACATATTTCAGCCCCACTTTCTTAGAAAACGTTTCCGGCCACAACATTTCAGTTGAGAATTATTATTTTTTGTATTTCAGGTAATGATCTTCTTCTCACATAAAGAAATAAAGATGTAAAATGATTTTTTTTTCTCGAGAAAAAGCCTGCCGCGCGTCGTAATTTACTCTGTTATAAGAACATGGAGAAGCAATATATACTTGATTAGGGATTTTCCTAACCATGCTAATTTGAATTATCAATCAAAATATTATGATATATATTTTTTTTTATAAAAAGTAACTTGAATAATCATCCAATAATGCATGTAAATATATTAGGTTTTCCATTAATGAAATCAAATTTGTACTATTTGATGAAGAAAGTTGGTCCAATCCGTTTAAAGCCTAAAATTTGAGTTAAAAAATAATTCATTGCAAAAGTAGATCAAAGTAACTCCTTAATTAACTTTCCAATAGTAACAAAATCATTTTGTTTCGTAATAATATAATTCATCTACCTATTTAACTGCTATTATAAATATTGCTAATATCCAGAATTCTATTATCTTAATTTATTCTTTGTTTAAATTAAAAAAAAAAACTAAGTATAAGATAGAGGTAAGTTTATCAAGTTTTAAGCCTAAATAATTTTTATTTGAAGGTTATAAAGTAACATTAAATCTCTCACGAAACCATATTTAATATTTTTTTAATGTGAACAAAATCAGCCATCCCTCGTCCTGACTAGAAGACTGACATTATAATTAATATCATTTAAGTTTCTAACAATGCACGCGACCCACCATGATAGTAGGCTTCTTTTTACCCTTTTGTAATGAGTTTTTTTTTTTTTTTTTTGTCATAACAGTTGGAATCCTTTGGGAAAATACTAGCCTCGATGCCCGGGTTTTGTCATGAGATGATACTTTTTTTTTTTTTTTTTGTAAAAAATGATGTTAATATTGTAAAATAAGGTAAAAATAAAAAATAAAAAATTGGTTATGACAAACTTGTAATCCGAAATATCATATCAAACCCGCAGTCCAGATAATGTGATTAAAATAACCCGATTAAAAAAATAAAATAATTAGAAAGCTCTTTCATGTCAAACCCTCTGCTCATATTATGTGATTGGAATAACCCGATTAAAAAAATAAAGAGAATTATAAAGCTTTTTTTTTATAAAAAAAACCCATGTTAACTTTTCAAACCTGAGATTCGAGTCATTAGACATGAAGCATCCAATCTAAAAAAGCTATGAAGTCCAATTCTCAATCAATCATATATTGAATGATGAAATTCAAAAAAAAAAAAATTATAAAAATGATTTTTAAAAAATTAGCAATTAAAAAAAATGAAGATCAAAATTAAAATACAAAATAAATTTTATATTTAATTGAAGGGTGAAATTGAAAAATAAAATTAATTTAATAAAAGGATCAAATTTTTTTTTAAAAAAATGAGGTTCAAAATTAACATATTACAAATAAAACTCTTACAAAAAGAACAAAATCAAAATCAAAATCAAAACAATGAGGACCAAATTGGATCAAAATACAATATTTGGTAAATCAGAATTCAATGATGAAATTGAAAATAAATAAAACTCCTACAAAAAGGTCAAGACCAAAAATAAAAAATCAAAAGAATAAGGAGTAAAGTTGAAATACTAACAACCAAGAGGACTACGTTGTAATTTTCAGGGGATGATAAAGAGAAGGAGAAAAAGAAGAAGAAAGGTTCATAGCAACAAATCGAACCACCATCGGAGACACGTCATATCAACATGAAGAGAACATAGTAGCTCTTCTAACGACATGACGGAAGGGAATTTTCGATGGCGAGATCAGGCGTCGCCCGCGGGTGTATCACACATGCATGTCCTTTTTTTATTTATCTAAATACAGAAGTGCCCCTAAGCCATTTTTCTAATTAAAAAAAAACCATTGTAAAAAACCAAAAATACCCTTTGACCTCAGGCTTATTTTTTTTAATTTTAAAGTTATTTTTGTCATTTTAATATGCATTTAAATGTTTATTATTTTTTATTTTGATCAAATACTAAATCACCCCTCAGCTTATATTATAATAATTAAAAACCATCGTAAATATATGAAAATACCCTTTGACTCCAAGTTTAATTTTTTTCTTCCAATGATATTCTGGTCATTTTATTATGCAATCAAGATAGTAAAATACTTACTTGTAAGTTATCTGAAAAGACTTTAATGTCATTGGAAGTCAATACAAAGTTTTTAATTTGGGTAAGAAGACTTTAATGTCATTGGAAGCCAGTGAAAAGTTTTTAATTTGGATAGAGATGCAAAAACACCCTTACAATTAAAGTTTTTAATTTGGGTAAAGAGGCAAAAACTCTCTTACACTTTTATAATGAACGGTACCAATAAGTCTAGAGCTATAATAATTTTTCAAGTGTAATTAAATTTTGTTAATATATAACTAAAAGAAAAATTTTATATGTAAATTACCTAACTAATGAATGAGCACACTAATTAAGTAGAAACTAAGCAATAAAGAACAATGGGCGATGGGAGGAATAGTTAATGATTGGTAAATGGTGGTTGAGGTTGAATTGTCATTCAACTAAGTTAATTGAAAGCCCAATTACTAATTAAAGGAGATGACATGCCATTGCTTTGAAGATGTTTAAATTAAGGTCTGATTTACCAAGATAACTAATTAATCCATCTATCTACTTTCGTTGTTACAATTTGGTTTGGAAAATGATTGAATGTAAATATATATGTGCATTAATTCCTTGTAGCTAGCTAGCTAGGAGGCAAAAGATATAGCAATAATAATAATAAAAAAAAGTAAGTAAATATATATATATATATATATATATATATATATATATATATATATATATATATATATATATATATATGTGCATTAATTTACATGGATGCAGAATTAATATAGTTTAAATAATTGTAAGAGAAAATGTTAAGATACAAAAGTATAAAATGAAGAGAAATACATTATTTCTCATTAACTTCACATAAAGCAAACACTTCATGGTGTTGTAATTACTAGATGCTTGCATCGTAAAAGAGATAGAATCATAGCAAAACTTCTCAAAAAGTGATAAAATCTCTCTCATTTTTCTTCTCTTTTTTGTGTCTATATATCTCTCTCCATGAAACTTCTCAGACCTTCCACTCCATAATTATTAAACTTCGGTGATCTTTCCTTAATTTGCAAAGGCTAGTCAAAGAAGTCGCACTATATCTTTTTGGTTACAAGCAGCAGTGGAATTTGAAATGGATTGCATGACAAATACACTTCTTCATCAATCTTTTAAAATAACATAATTTATATAATTTAGATCTTTTTAAATTTTAAAAAATAAATTTTAATACACAAGTTCATTTGTGTTATTTTTCAGGCTGTAGTTAGAGAGAGAATAGAAGAGAGGCTGTAGTTCACTTCATTCCCAGTCACCAAAATGAGTTTTCTTGGTTTCAATTTCTTAAGCTATTTTTTAGGTATTTGGAGTTGATTAAATAATTTGTGGGTGTTATAAGGATATTGTTGAGGTGTTTTTAGGTTGACATGACTTAAAAATTATGTTTTTTTAGCAAAAAGAGTCGCTGCCCCGATTTTCCAGCCACCACTGTGGTGGCTAGAATCTAGGCTTACAGATGACACGTTATCTACTTATTTTTTCAAAAAATAGGGATGGACAACCTGTCATCTGCCTCTTTAAAAAATAGAAAACAAGCCCAAGCCTAGGCTTAAAGGCACGTCAACACTCCTAAGCTCTTCATTGTTATGGCCTAAGCGCACTGGGTCATAGGCCCATGAGTCTAGGCTCTTATTGTCCTTATTTTTAGGTTGGATATAAATTCAAGGGAAAAAATTTATTGAACTTGGTTGAGTTCATGATGTGGATTACAAGTTTGACGAATTAAGCCACAACACACCGGCTATTTTTTTTTGTATTACTTTTTTAACTAATATCTTTTTAAGTTATATTTCAATTAATATCCATCATTTATGATTTTTTATTGTTTAACCTTTTTTTTAGAAAAATAGATTGTTTTTTTATGGTGTTGTGTGTATTTAATTTTTGAAAATATTATTTCGATTCATCTATAATTGTTTTTTTTATATTTTGTATACAAGAATTTTATTTTTTTTTAATAATAAATGTTTATTTTTAGATAATATTTATAATATATGCAGCCTTACATAATATTTTTCACTTTTATTTTATTTAATCAATTTCATATGTGTGTCTATTTTTAATATTATTTGATTAAATAAAAAATTAATTTTAATAAACAAATTCAGTAAACATCATATTTTGCAAGGTTAAATATTTTGATCTATACACGTCTCTTGACTTTTACAGTTTTATATTTAGTTATTGTTAATAATTTTTTCTCTTTTATTAACCCATATAGATTTTAAATTATTTGATTATATGTATGTATAAATATTTTAATTTATATAAAACATTTGAATATATATTTTTTTATAAAAAAAATATTTAACTAGCAATAAAGCGCGGACAAAAAAAACTTAAATAGTCTATGAATATATTCAGAACACGTCACATGCATGCTTAGAATGGCTTTTCTGACTCTCCATGCTGTGCTCCGTCTATTTCTCCTCCTACCCTCTCGGAATGAGTGCTTGATACGCGGCCTAGTAGCATGGTTCTTCCGTACTCCTTCAATCCTTAACAAAAATTTGTACTCGTGCGATCCTTGTTCATCTCCAACGGTACCGTACCGTTTATTTCCGTGGTTCCTTGTGCGTTTGAAGCCAACCACAGGAAATAAATATTTGGTAACAGCTTTTTTTTGTTACAGAAATATTTGGTAACAGCTGAAAACTCAATTTACTATGCATGAGCCTCATTAATTTCTGTGTTGAAAATGCAGCATCATTGAAAGCAGTACAATACTGCTTTCAGGCCGTGAAGGGCTCTCACTATGTATTGTTTATTTAAGTAAACAGTGAAAAGTGATTCTAGTATTCACATGAATAGTAAAGTATGTCTTTATTGTTCCGACCGGATCGGGTCCGATTTAAAGATAAATACATTGAACTGAGTCCGATCCAGTAAAAATAAATTAAATTTTATTTTTTATTTTTAATTGTGTTTTATTGATGATGTAGCATTTTCAGAATTTAATTGCAATTCCAATTTTGTTCCTGCTTATATTTTTCCTGATGTTGTTGTGCGCTTAAGAAACCAATGAAACTGTAGTCCTTGTCGGATGTATTTCGTACGTGATGGAATTGTAGATAGTTTAAATGAATAATAAAAAATATTTTATATAAAGTATTATTTATTTCATGATGTAATAGCAATAGTTAAATCTACAATATTTAAATTAAAAACCATCAATATTAATAAATATTTTGTTAAATTATTTTATAACCTCAATTTCAAAAGCATTCTTAACCAAACATATTAAAGTACTTTTTGTTCAACCTCAATTTCAACCACAGTTTTAACCAAACATACTTAAATACCAAATCAACCTCAACTAAAAGTACTTTTTAGTTTTTATAAAACAATTTTTTTCAAACCACAACTACAAAAGCTACCACAATACCAAACACACATTAATTTTTTTGTCCAACACAATGACTAATAGCTACTGATGATGGATAGATATATTTTACTAGTATAGTATAATGATATTTTGTTTTTTTATCTAAGAAACTTAAATATAGCTTTTGAAAGCATTAAAAAAAATTATATGATCCATTTATCATTTCTAAATTTAACATGGATAAATATATATTTCTCATCTTAATTGCACAATGAAACAAAAAAATATTATTAGAATAAAAAATCTTAAAACCTTGAGACAAGGGGTTTTTTTAACTTTTTACAATGGTTTTTTTATAATTATAAAGTCAGCTCGTGGACAATTCTATATTTAACTAAATGAAAATACAAAGAAGGGCATGTGCAAGGTGTGTGGGAGGTGCTCACGCTCTACGGGCAGTGTATGTGGCACCTCTCAGCGTCCAAAAATAATCTTCTGTCGTGTCGTTATAAGTGTTGTTATGTCCTCTTCCTGTTGGCGCGTGTCACCGATGATGGTCCAGTTTGGCATTGTTGAGTCTTCTTTTATTCTTTTTTCTCTCTTCCCCCGAAAATTACAACTTGACCATCTTAGTTGTTAGTAATTTAATTATAGTCCCTATTCTTTTTATTTCTATTTTTTATCTTGATCTTTTTGTAGAAGTTTTATTTATTTTCGATTTCATCCTTTAATTCCAATTTACCAAATATTATATTCTCCAATATGGTCCTCATTCTTTAGATTTCTATTTTTTTTTCTTTGGTCCTTTTGTAAAAGTTTTGGAGGTTTTCAATTTAATCCTTCAATTCAAATTAATGGTATTATATTTTTCAATTTGGTCCTCAATGTTTTGATTTCTAATTTTTTTCTTGGCCCTTTTGTAGAAGTTATTATTCTTTTCAATTTCACCCTTTAATTACAATATCATTTTTATTTTAATATCAATTTTGATCCCCATTCTTTTTATTTTTTTCCTTTTACTAAATTGATTTTTTTTCAATTTCACCCTTCAATTAAATATAAAATTTATTTTGTATCTAAGTTTTTATTGTTCATTCTTTTAATTGCTATTTTTTAAAAATTCTTTTGTATAATTGAAATTCTTTTTTAATTTCATCCTTCAATATATGATTAATTGAGAATTGAACTTTATGGGTTTTTTTTTTCAAATTGGGTGTTTCAGGTCTAATGACTAGGGTCATGAGTTTAACAAGTTAAAACGTTTGTTTTTTTTTAAAGAGCTTTATAATTCTCTTTATTTTTTTATCGAGTTATTTCAATTACATGATCGAGGCCGCATGTTTGATAGGGTATCACAGGTTGATTACCTCAGCCCTAATTAATATAGCTATAAGTTTATCATGATTAGTTTTTTATTTTATTTTTTTACCCTATTTCAACACTTGAACATTATTTTTCACATACATAAAAAGAAAAATCTAACCCCACAACAAAGCATAGACACCGGGGCTAGTTTAATTTCAATAAAGAGCTATATAATATTTTAATTTATTTAATTCTTAATTTGATATTGTTATCTAATCATTAAATCCTTCTGTGCTACAAATTTACAAATAATCATATAAAGCGGCATTGAGAAACAATTAAACTTCTACATCGATGGATCATCTCATAATTGCAAAAGGTTATAGAGAACTTCTTTTGAACATATATTAAAGAAGAGATCATACTTTTTCTTTAGTTTTTTATACATATTATATTAATTGTATAAAAAAATTGATTTGTTGTTTTCCTTTTAAGCCAAATGAATGGATCTAAACTGGGATTTTCCTATATATCTCTTAAAAGTAATATATATATATATATATATATATATATATATATATATATATATATATATTATAGTTTCGACTATAGAACCCTTAGTGTATATATAGTGCAGGTTGCTTGAGTAAACGGGTTAATTTGTTACTAAATAGGCCAGATGATAGCACTAACACTTCTTTTTCTACATTACTTCCCTAATTATTTTCACCAATTTATGGTACCAAGCTACCCGAGTATTAATAAGGAGTAACATGTAATTAGGGATGAAGATGGATGGTCATGTTTGGTATTATTTATACTTTAATTTGAATTCAAAATAACTATCCGAATCCAACTCAAAGATGTATGGATTTTTAATACCTGAACCAATCCGATCAGTTTTCGACAGGTTATAGAGCCTGAAAACCAAACTTAAATGTTATAATTTACAACTATTTAGTATATAATTAACTTTCTATACATTTGATTTTTTTTAAAAAAAAATTAATTATTTAATTATTTATTTATTTCAGTCAGATATTTGAGTTTCAAGTAGGGCTCGAGGTTGGGGAGGGTTCAAGTTTTAAGAATATTAATTCACTCCGAGGGGCTTTATGAGTAAATAATCAAATCCATATTTCTACTTTGAGTTTTGATTCGTGGACATGTATGAAAACTCATGGCCAAGAATTTGGAATTATAACAATTAATACGTACGTTATACTTTAAAAATTACAAAGATTTTGTTACTAACTAATTTCTACTTTATTATTTATTCTCCTCCTATAACGAGGGGCATTTTCATATTAATTTATATGTTAATCAAAACTAAATATTTTTTAAAATTTTATTTTTTTAAGACCACACCTTTTATGTTGTAATAAAATACGATAAAAAACAGAAGCGAAATAAAATTTGAGGCATATACAAACACTATTTTCTTATTATAAGGTCATTGGCAAGCTTTGCAAACACAAGAAAAACTATTTTTTTTCACCACACCTTGATTATAAAAGTGCAAGATATATATAGACTGCTAGCTTATAACAGCCAGGGAGTAAATAAATTAAAGAATTAAAGAGTTCAAAAAATAAAAAAATTGTTAGAGAATTAAAAAAGTTATAGTTGTTAAAAAAGTTTTAAAATAAAAGAGTGTATTGTATATATAGATTACAAGCATGTAATAGCTTGGTAGGAAATAAATTAAAGAATTAAAGAGTTATTATAAAAAATAAAAGATCTGTTAGGGAATTAAAGAGTTGTTAGAATTTTATAACAGTTAAAAAATTAATTCCAAGTGTTTAAAAAAATTATGGTTTCAATTTAAAAATCAAAAACAAATTATTATTGGAGACAAAAGGTTCAAAAAATACAAGCACATTACCTCGCGTGTGTTGGGTGCAATCAAATATTTTTCTCTTGCTCAACTCAATCTTATAGGCATGATTCCACTTTTCTTTTCTTGGTGGTTGGTATCACATATCAGGTTCCTACATTATATAAACATTAGAAGGTCTTATTTTCTTTAATATAAAATAAATGGCCTCATATATACTCAATGTTTATAAAAAATAAATTGTATTTTTTTGAATATATAATAAAAATCTTTTAAAATAATTTTTATTATTTACAACATTTTTATTTATCTAAATTCTGTTCCAAGGTTTGATCTCAACAAGAGATCACAAGAGAGACGACACACACAGTCGAACCTTTTCCTCAGAGTTATTAATTTCTCATTTAATTCGATATTAATACTGACAGTACTTCTGGTGCAGTCATGATTGAGCGTGTGGAAATGCTATTATACTTGCGTTTTTTAATTTTTTTTTAAATTAATTTTTTTATATTTTAGATGATATACTTAATCTTAAAAATAATTTTAAAAATATAAAAAAATATTATTTTAATTCATTTCAATATAAAAAATATTTTTAAAAAAAATTTTAACTACGTAACCAACAGTGAATTACAAGAGACGGAGAAAACAAGAATGGATGAAAAGACATGAGCAATCCCTTTCGCCTTGCCTTTCTTACGTTTTCGAGCATCTTGCAATTATTTATTTTTTAAAATATTTTTAGTTTAAAATATATTAAAATAATATTTTTTATTTTTTAAAATTTATTTATAACATTAACCACTCATAAGGTACTTAATGTCATTGGGCTCCATTATTTGCCTGGTTTCTGCGAGCATTTTGCAGGTTTCTGTTTTTTTTTTTTTTGTTTTTTTTTTTTTGAGATCTGGATCTCAATTCAATTTCAATGTGTGGGGTAAAGTTATTAATTAATTACTAGCCACATGGTCCACAATCAGTAGTAAGTTTTAATTACTTATATTTATTGTGAATGTGATTTCGATTGAGGTTAGGATATTATCTTTATCTTTATATTTCTTGCTTTCTTATCATAATTGTTTATTTATCAACTTCATAATTTATTCTTTATACCTCATTTATACTAACATTCCTAGCTAATTTAAATCTATCTGATTAGTTATAGATCTTAATAAAAGATAAATAAAGATAATGATGTATAATAAGATGTAGACTTTTGCATGGGCGGAACTTCAAAGAGTGAACAGAAAAGGAAAAGCTTTCGTTTCCAGAATACACCCTGAGCAAAATTCTTGCAAGGTCGCATCCTAGTCTTCCAGGATCTGCTGCCTTTCAAGCTCAATAATACGTTCAGTCAAAGTGCCTGAAGGGCCAGTTCTTGGTTCGTTAGTACACTTGCATTGCAAGAGTTGCTGCTTAAGACTCCGGACAAGCTCATTAAGCCTGTGAATGTTCTTCTCTTGTGATAAGATAATCTGCTAAGTCAAAGACATCAATTCAGTATTTTGAGACAAAACTGGAATTCTTATAGTTTTTCTATTTATTCTAGAGTTTGCTCTGCAACAAGTAAAGATAAAGCTTGACAAGATAAACTAAAATAAGGATAAAGTCTCCCTGTTAAGGGACAGCTCAAGAATCACTAGAATCTGAGTGCTACAATGATATGCCAAAGTTCCATTTTAAGAATCACAAGCTAAGAAAATGGAAACAGCCCCAGTTACATCAAAGTACTACATTATTTAACCCGAAAAAGACATGGTAATTACAGGAATTTAATAATGAAAATATTCAAAAACAATATCCTCGAATGAACAACATAAGTTTACAATTCCAGGATCCAAGAAACTATAATGTCCAGGTTATCGTGACAGAACTACATGCAGAAATCTCCACATATGAACAACTAATCAACTAAGACAAAGAAGCATTAGAAGTTGATTACAATTATTGGCCTCCAATTGTGATCAGGGCATCTTTCTATATGTGGATTATTTATAACAAACTAAAGGATTAGCATTTATGTTCTATGACAAGACTTACTAATACAAAGTCAGTACGATCATTTCACATTTGTTTCTTAATTGAGAGCTCTCAAAGTAATGGCTTAAAAGATCATATATCCTTGCTGAATAATAGATCTTTCAAGAGAGTTATCGTGGCAGAACCACTCAATACAAAAATGCCAAACTATTGTCTTCAATTTGATACTTAAGATGAAGAGCTAGAATTTTTATTGGAGATGATTATCAGAATGTCAGTATAATAAGATAACCTCCATGGATGTTTGACAAAAGCAGAGTAGATTTAGAAATGATGGGTGTTCCAGGTTTGAACCTGGCATGGTGATGCAGTGAATTTTAAAGAAATGTCAAGTTTTCTCTGATTTTTTTTGTAATAAGATAACAGTATTCTATGATCCTATTACAGAATTTTGGTTTTCTACAACCCTAATTTTTCACTCTCTTGTTTAAATTCAATTTCATTCTAGCTTTAGCCATAATTCTGCGGTAACTGCTGTTTTTTCCATTTCCCTACAATACATCGCATTGGATCTAGTAGCAGCATCCCTATGAAGGCAGAGATTGTTACATACATAGTCTAATACTCTAATTACAACAAATAAATTGCATTATCTAGCGCCATTGTATTAGCAAATCGTAATTAGTAGGATCACCCCTGCACTAGTTATCGAACTGATTTGGTCTACATAGACTGTCTATCAAACACTTATCCTATCAAGGAAGCCAAGGGAAAACAGAAGACATAGACTTCAAAACATCAATGAGCTGATAACTCCAAAAAAAAAAGCTTAGGTAACCAATACATATTACTTATAGCATGGAAGATGTTCTAAGTACTAAATGCAGCTAAACTTACAATTTTACAATCAAAATATTCTTTAACAGTTGCAACCACAAATGATTTCATTCACAAACCAACCCAATAAATGGATGAAGAAAACATAGTGAAATACGACACTCCTTACCTTCTCTTTTACACCTTCTTCCCACTTTGAAATCTGTAGCTGCTTTGGGTTGACAGCAGGCTTTGTGTCAATGTCATTTACAAGAGGTTGTCTCCACTCAAATTGGGATGTGATTATCAGTATCAGTAACAGAAACACAAGTAACATAGGCCTAGACATCATTATAAGCTGCTCTCGCAATACCTGCTCAAAATCTAAGAATAAATACTAAAAAAAAAAAAAAAAAACTTTACGGTCATTCTTGTTTCAAAATTATAAATTTAAAGAAACCCATTTGAGATTGAGCTAAATAGTCATAATCTAAACACAAGCCAGCCCCAAATCGAACATTGCTAAACCCAATTAAGCCTAATTTTGCCCTAATATGCTGTTTGGGTACTTAGAAACCAGAGTAAATGAGATGCTTCTACTTCAACTTGCAATCTTATATATACTAAATGCTCAAAAAACCCAAAATTCTTTTATCTATAAAATGCAAATACGAAACAAAAACAAAACAATATTAAACGAAAAAAAGAAACTTACAGATCATCGAAGAAGATGAGAAAAGCCCAAGTCCAAATTCACGATCGGTTTTTGCTAACTTATCTTTTTTGACTTTCAGGTTTTCGGGTTTTGCTTTGTGATGATGACTATCCTTTTGAAATTAAGGTTTTTTTTTTCAGGAATAGTTCAATTTGGGGGGCTTTAAATGCTTGTTAAGTAGAATTTTTGAAGCAAAAATGAGATTACTTGATATTCAAGAAGCTTTTGCTACAGTAGTTTGAAAATTAATTAGTTTCTATCTTAAAGAAAGAAAAAAAAAAGGTGTTGATTTTAAAGATAGTGATAGATTAGTCCCTTTAGTTTATTAAAATTAATTAATTAGTCCATGAAATACCAGAATAATAACATAGTCCCTCGGTCAAAATGTTGACCAAAGAGTTCTTTTGGTCCAAAAATACCTACTTTTGTAGTCAAAAGTTTCCTTCTTACCTACTTCAATATGTTTTCAATTCAATTTATATATAATTAACAAAAAAAAAACTTGACAGATTTAAGAGTATAATGACTGAATATGTAGTTTTGAAGATTTTATGGATTAATTAATTGTTTATGTTATAACATAAAGACTAAGTTATAATTTACTCACTTATTATAAGGGATTGCTACGGATAATGTTGGAGTTGGATTATGCTCCACCGACTAAGTTATAATTAATTGTTTATGTTATAACATAAAGACTAAGTTGCAAAATTCCTTTGAAATATACCAGGGATTTTTAATATATGTTAACAAGATTATTATTTACGCTACGCTACATATTAGATTAAATTTTTTTAGGTATAAAAAGAATTCAAGTGTTTTTAATATGTTTTTTAGAAGAAAAAAAAAACTATATAGGGATTAATCTGATGTGATTTGGTTTACTTGATAGATCCAAAAATAACCCGAACGATTGATAAAATTATAATTTTATTAAAACAAATCAAAACAACATATTTTTTTTAAAATATTGAAACAACAATATATTAAATTAACTCGAATCAACTCGGGTTAATCAACCAAATTCGATACTCAGGTCATGAGACCCTAATATTAGAAAACAAATCATTTTTTTTTATTAAACTCAATTCTCAACAATTGAAAGTTAAATGATGAAATTAAAAACAATTCAACTAAAAAAATAAGTCAAGTTAATCTGGGTAAACTTGCGAAAATTGGATCACGAGACAGGGATAAACCTATAAAAAACAAATAAAAAAAATATTATGAAGCTTAATTCACAATCAACTCAATATTGAAAGATAAAATTAAAAAAAAATCAATTAAAAAAGAACACAAAAACCACCCGAGTCAACTGATCAAACCCGAGATCGGGTCATAAGATCAGAATAACCTCATAAAATACAAAATAAAATAAAATTATGAAGCTTAATTCCAAATAAATCAAATATTAAATGATGAAATTAAAAAAAAATCAACTAAAAAAAGATAAAAAAAAAACCCGACTCAATCAACCTAACCTGCGATTCAAGTCATAAGAACATGATAACTTTATAGAAAACAAAAAAAACAATTATGAAGCCTAATTTCTAATTAATCTAATATTAAAAAATAAAATTTTTTTGTAAAAAAAATAGCCTGAATCAACTCAGATTAATATATCAAATTTAATTTATTTTCTATCAAAGAACACAAGTTGATTGTTCTCTCTTGTTGTCTTCTCACGTAACATCGATGTCTCGAAGAGAAGGAGGCAATATCAATATGATGATGCACCGTGCTTAAGGCTAAAGTGTTGGGTTCCACCTTGTCTGACTTCTTGACGTTCCCCTCCCCTCCTATAAAATCAAAAACTAGAATTGAGTAAAAAATCTAAAAAATTAATTAAAGTAAAAAAATAAAAAAAAAATAACTGAAATAATCGAACTGAAAAAAAAAACCGATTAAACCGATTAAAATTTTAAAAAAACCAACCGGTTCGGTTCGGTTTCGGTTTTATAAGCAGAAAACCGAAAAAACCAAACCGAACCGAACCGAACCAAAACAAAAAAAAACCGAGCCAAAACCGGAAAAACCGAGCCAAACCGGTTTGAACTGGTTTTTTCCCTAAAAAACCGAACCGAAACCGGTCAGTTTGACCCGGTTTCGGTTCGGTTTCGGTTTTTTTTAAAAAAAATTTTGGTTTGGTTACTTTTTTTGATAAAAACCGAACCGAACCGAAAATGATCACCTCTACCAAAAACACCACAAAAACAATACCCACATTTTCAATTATGCATTTTTTAATGAAGGAAAAAAATAATTACATGACGTGTGGGATATTCTGATTTTTGAAATTATTTTTGTTTATATCAACTTAGATATCAAGATATTTATTTTAAATTATGATAAATTTATAAATATCAAATCAAAATAAATTATATAGCCCAATTCAATTCAAAATAAATAAAATATTAAATAATGAAATTGATATAAAAGAATTAACAAGAAAAATAAATAGAAAAGGAAAAAATCAAATGAAAAAATAAAAGAATAAAAATTAAAATCCCTGGGAAGCCGACTTGCTTGACCCAACGTGCTTGTGCCTCAATAAAATTCACGCACCTGGACCTTTTTTTTCTTCTAATTTTTGTTATATTTGCAAGGACAAGCTCAACAAAACTATAAAAGCTAGCATAAGGGCTAGTGCGTGGAAAAATCATAGGAGGTTCATCTATAGGTCATGGAACAACTTCATAGAAATAAAGCTCTATACCAATAAATCTAATATAAAAAATGAAAAATGAAGAAAAAAAATTAAAAATTAAAAAAAAACCTAATAATGAAAAGCCAAATCTTTATAAAGTGACCCTACGAAGTCTTTCCAAAATATCCAAGCATCTCTTGGGTCATTATGAATTTTTTTTTTTAATTTTTCATTTAGCCTTTCCTAGAAGTCTAAGACCAGAAGTTTGGCCCCTTCTTAGAAGGCCCTTGAGAAATAACACGTCCGAAAATCGATTAAATGAAGTTAAAATACTACCTAATCCCAATTCCGATCCCTAATTTTCACGCATGCCAAACTTTAATGATGTTATGTGTTTGGCAATGTAGTATATGTATTTTTATAAAAGTGTTTTTTAATTAAAAATATATTAAAATAATATATTTTTTTATTTTTAATATCAACACATAAAAAAAATATAAAAACATTAATTTAATATTTTTTTCAAAAACAAAAACAAATATTTGTCTGTAATGCTCTACTAATCTATCCTAAAAAGCCTCTTATAATAACTAGTACAAGGATCCTTGTGGCATCAAGAGATCAGAGACCATACACACTTGGGTTATCATACATACAAGAACCATTATTTACGATGGTGTGGCCGCCATCTACCACGAGATTGTGGCCGCTCACATATCTGGAGTCCTCACTTGCCAAGTAGAGAGCTGCTTCAGCCACATCTTCAGGCGTCAGAATTGCCCCCTTAAGGTTAGAATAACCACTGCGAATTTCATCATCAGTCATCTTCAAGAAATTTCTTGACATTTCAGTTGCAACAGTGTACGGGGAGACGCAATTTACACGAATGCCAAATTGTCCAAGCTCAACAGCTGCATTTCTCATTAGCCCTAACACGCCATGCTTTGAACTTGTGTAGGCATGGGATGCAAAACCTCCCAGAATACCACAAACACTAGAGGTTGTTATGATGCTGCCTTGTCGAGCAGGCTTCATCACACGAGCTGCATGTTTAGTGCCCAGGAAAGCACCTACTAGGTTAACCCTAATGACTTCCTCGAATTCAGACATGGAAACATCAACCATGTTGGTTTTCACCACTCCTACAATGCCAGCATTATTGAACATAACGTCTAGCTTGCCATGCCTTGAAATGGCTGTGTTCACTGCATTTTCTACATCTGTTTCTTTTGTAACGTCACAATGGATAAAAGAAGCAGATTCAGAGTTCAAATCTTTGCAAACAGAATGAGCCAACTCATCTTGAGTATCTGCAATCACTACTTTTGCTCCATGTTTGAAGAAGTGTCTTGCAGTTGACTCTCCAATGCCACGAGCCCCACCGGTGATCAACGCCACTTTACCTTCTAGCCTATAAATTCCACACGACGGCCACATAATGCAGCCATGTCAAAAACGTGCTTCATGCTAATAATTTGAATAACCACTTAAAGTTTCTTTAATATATAGAACTCAGATTTAAAAATCTAATTCAATAAGATAGCTCAGCCTCAAAGAGGCCCCCCAGTGACCCAATGAAAATCTTGAAGTCTAAGCCACTTTATAGATTTCAAGAATCTTTTATATAAAAGATGAGTTTGAAACAATACAAAAAATTGAGAACTATTATATCCATGTCTGAGGTGCCTAATTAATGCCTACATTTCTTTCTATATGATAAGCAGAAGAGACAGATGGTACTGATCTGGCTAGTTCCAGTCTATATATCTCTTAATCAAGAAGTAAAAGAACAAATCAGAGAAGCTAAACGTTTCATTTATTTTACAGCAATCTGGTTCGATTGATTCTCAGCTAGCTAGTTCAAAGTGTTGAAGGTAACAAAACTAAGATTACCTTCTTGCAACTGTAGAAAGTAGCGAGACACTTCCCATGTTAATTTGATCACTTTGACGAGCTAGGTATGCTCTTGCAAGTAAGAGTAGATTCTTATTTTTTTCAGATCAAGACTAGAAATCTTGAGAATGAAATAAGTCTATAAAGAAGATTATCTTAGTTCTTAAAGTTATGGCCTCTTCTTTTAATGGAAGTCACAGTCGAGTGTCGACACCGAAAGCGTTTCTTCTCCACTACTTTGTAAGTTGCCATCATTTTCAGACAATGGATCTATCACATTGGCATCTTCCTTGAAATCGCATAGGCTAACAAGATAGAATGGCCCTACAAATAATGAAAGCTGAAATAATTGCATTGGCTTTCTCATCTACATTAATTATTCATAGCATAGTCGAAATATTTTACTTGGATCTAACCCGGTTAAAGACCTTGTTCGTACATTCATCAAATCAATTTATAAATTATCGAGTCAATTTAATTTTTTAATTAAAACAATGCTGTTATGAGATTTTTTTATAAAAAATATATAAGTACTACTATACTGTTTTAGTTTTTAAAAATATCATTTTTTTGGTAAAAATAAAATTCAAAATGAAATATATCATGAATCAAGCTCTAGATGTTCGGTCACTGGGTTGATTCACAGGCTAAATTTTATAACTATAGGATTCTTCATTATAATGACAAATAAATTAGAGGAAAAATTGTTCTAAAATCTTTATTTAGAAGGAAATTGCAAGCATTAAGAGGGTAATTTATAGACGAGTAGAAAACCTATTCAAATAACTCCTAGGCCTTCTATTCAGGAAACTCATGGATCCTAGTCTTACTCCTCTCCTATTACCATAGTTTTGAAACTCGACCTGGTCATCGACCCGGTCAAGTGATCGGGTCACGAGTTAGATGGGTTGACCCGGGTTGACCCGGGTCAACCCAAAAAAAATACATATAAAAAAAAACACATAACTGTAACTAGTTACAATACTTACATAATCCAATTTTAAATTATAAACCAAATAAATAGAATCTTGGGCATCAGAATAAGCATGAAAGGCAGAATAAAAAAAGATCCTTTGAGTTCTCTCCACACACAGTAAAAATCTAAAAGAGCCGTCCAAGGCCGGCAAAATCCCTCTCTCCGCCTTCCCCAATCTTTATTTACTCTCTTTGTCAAACTCCATTCATATTTATGACTGTCTTTTGTCTTTGACACTGTCTTTTCTTGGCTATGTTATTCATCACAGAACCATTAGTCTCTCTCAAGAAAAAAAGGACTGGTATTAGACCAAGAAAGGCCATGGGCTGTGTACAGGGAAAGTATTCAGTAAATTCATCACCAACACCAGGAGGGTTAGAGAAGCTCAAAATGGAAAGTGGCTATGTGGGAAAAGGAGATATCGCTGGCCATAGAAGATCCACTGGGCAGAGATACTCTGGCAGGCTCTCTAAGCCTGAACAACTGACACGACCAAAAGATTGATGTCTTCTCCCAAGTGCAGGAGTGTCGAAGTAATAAATAACCCGGCAAGACCGGGGTCGAACCACAGGGAGGTTAATTGTATAAATTATAGATAACAACAACAACA
>Ga0307517_10000991_pt1 | contig 48139 bp, 52 predicted proteins | sample 23_EM_MG_FD_194515 | JGI IMG/M metagenome (GOLD analysis project Ga0307517, IMG submission 194515) | Populus trichocarpa ectomycorrhiza microbial communities from riparian zone in the Pacific Northwest, United States - 23_EM | ecosystem: Host-associated > Plants > Roots > Unclassified | place... | reverse complement strand
GGTGGTTATACGGCAAAAAAGGATTAGGCGCACATGTTCCACTCTGTGTTGCCATGTTCATGACCATTTCGCGAAGCTGTTCATAAGCCATTTTTTGTTGTTCAGACTCCGCTCTTTGTTGTGCTTGAGACGCTTTGAGTTGTGCGTACTCTGCTGATAGGTGGTCGTATTTTTCGGTGAGCTGAGCCGTGTGTTGCTGCAAGGCCACGACCTCCTTAGATTGGGAGCTCGATATTGATTGGGAGCTCCCAACGGTTGAAACACTACGGGCCGACCGCAAGTTATCGGCCGTAGTGTTGGAGAGCCCGTAAACTCGATTTTTATCGGGTCCACCTGACGATCCAACCTCCATCCACAAATCCGGATCAAATTCCGGATGGGTCAAAGTATCGTCCTCGTATCTCTCCCTCAACCGATTATTATAGGTCTCCTGAAAATAAAAAAAGTAATCATCATAGTCAATTCAATAAACATAATAACTTACAAAATAAAATGATTGAACAAACATACCACGAAATGTTGAGCATGGTTGTCAACGAACTGTTGCGCCCCTTTTTGGCGGTCTTGACTCCGCACGTGCGTCTCCACAAACAATTCCATCGGGCTCGACTCACGTCCAAGAGACGTAGCCTATAATGAAAAAAGATTTATTAACAACTTAATTTAACGATATATTTCATTTAAATTAATCTTACCATCCATTTTGCATTTGCACCAAACGGAACGGAGCCGTCAATGTGCGTTGTCACCGAGCCATGAATTGGCCGATTCCGGTTGCCAACACCAGACTGTGAACGTCGTGTGAACCGCTCAAACATCACGTGCTCAAGATAGGGCGGCCATATATCTTCCTGGATGTATATCGATTTGAAATCCCTCCAAACCGCAACATCGTTCTAGCCTTGGAAACCCCTATCTCTCACAGTTTTTTTTGCCCTTTTTTGTGCTTCATACCAAAAATCATGCAACCAAAAATTACATTTCAAAACATAAATTTTTGTCTAAAAAAAAATCTTGTATTGTTTTCGATGTTACCTAGTTGCCGCATGATTTTCCCACACCCTCCTCATAACAGTGTTATGCTCACTATCCCAGTAGAATTTGTCCTGTGTATAAATAATTAATTTTAAATAAAAATAATAATTTATTTACAATTATATTAATTATTTTTTTAGAAATAAGCTAAAAATTATAAATTAACATCAACCTCAAATCTGTCAAACTATACATTGATTTGAGGCATTCATTCAGGATGCTTGGATATCTGACTCCATTGAAACAATAGAATCTCCATCGACGATTTAAACGTCGATGATATTACTCGGGAGGCCTCAATGTTTGTGAACCTGAAAATAAATGAAATAAATTCAATAGTGATTACTTCATAAATTATGTTGTAATTTGTTTTTTTTAAAAAAACTAAAACCTTAACAAACTTACATTGAAAGGTCGTCCTTCCACTGTGCCTCGTACTTGCGGGTAAATTGATTCCACTGCGAAGGCACGCCGCCTCTGCGCTGTGAACTAGCGCTGGAAGAGGCAGCATCGGTTGACGGCGCAGGTGGTGTAGGTGCCTCTTCTTGAGAGGCACCTAAGGAAATATCATCCTCGCTGCTAGACGAACTAGCTGCGACCATACGTGAGCGACCAGCTCTGGTTTTCATTCTATGCATCTACATAATTTTATACAAATAATTATATAATTAAATTCAAATGTAAAAAAAAATTCGACAGCACCTCCCCTATACTGGATACTACCCAAATCCACAAACCTGCACATATTAACAATAGCCACAACCAATTGACCCAATCTATACTAATTATTCCAACATATTCAATTACTAATCTTAAGGTAAATTCAACATTAAGAATTACAATTCAACAAATTATTCAATAATTATGTCAATACAACAATAAAATTTATTCAATAAATAAAAAAAAAACTCTAGACTAACAATTAAAATTAATGGAAAAAATTAAACATAAATCATATACTACAAGTTTGTTTGAGAAATAACAATAAAACATGTACATCTACTAACAAAATACATATACTAAAAAAATAATAAAAAGATAGAATTACTTACAAAAATCCGTCGGTAAATCAGAACACGGATGTTGTGACCACAAAACTTCAAGAAATATAACTTGTTGTGCTGAGATGAGGGAGATTTTTGTTTGGAGGGGAGGGGGGGCTGGTTGTTTGCAGATGGGGAGAGTTGGGATTAGGAAGAAGAAGGAGAAATAGGGGAGGAGAGGGTCAGCAGAGAGGGCATATATTAACTTTTTCCGACGGATTTTTCGTCGGTGAGTCCGTCGGCTATTCTGACAGAAAAATCGACACGTCATCGTACATATATGCCATTTCGAATCCGTCGGTGATTCCATCGGTAAAAATAACCCCGCCAAAACCTCCACGTCAACAACCCGCCTTTTTTTTTAATTCTGAACTTTCCGTCCGTAATTCAGTCGGTAACTACCGACAGACACTTTCCGTCGGTAGTTACCGACTGAATTACAAACAGAAAAAGTTTCGTCGGTAATGTCAACCTCAAATTACCGACAGAAATAGTCTGTCTGTAAATCCGTTGCTATTAAGCGAATTTCTGGTAGTGTGGGTTCTTGAAATTTGGTGTTTCTCTCTTGATCTGTAAAAATAGATACCAAAACTCCCTCTCTTCTTTTTTCACGATAGTTGCAGATTTTTTTTTGGTAAGAAGAGTAGTATTTATGCTCTATAATTATTTTTATTTGCATTTAGGCCCCATTTTCTTTGAGTGTATTCGTTTTGCCCCCACTTCTTTTTATTTTAGTTTATTTTCTTTAATTTAATTCAACCTTGATTATCTCAGTATTTACACAGTGAGGAAAGGAACGTTTCTTGCCATAATGTCTGAGTAGGTCCTAGACAAGATTGATGTTATTACTCATAAATCGTCCACCCAAGAAGGCATTTTGCAAAGGGCTGATAATATCTGTAAGTGCATGAGCCAGTCGACCAGCCAGAATCTTTGCAATGACCTTATAAATTACATTGCAGTAGAAAATGGGCCTGAAATCAAATGGAGATGTAACATTAGCTGATTTAGGGGCCAAAGCAATGATGGAGTGATTAACCTGCCGAAAGAGCTGACTAGTAAGGAAGAAATCTTGAACAGCAACACAAAAATCTTCCCCAACTATGTGCCAGGCACGCTTGAAAAAAAATGAAGAATAGCCATCCAGCCTGGGTGCTTTATCATCCCCTATGCTGAAAACTGCCTTTCGAATATCATCATGAGTGGCCGGAGAGAGGAAGAGAGCATGAGAACTAGAGAGACATGGCCCACTGTGGATAACCGCACTATCAAAAGGGATAGTGGGGTTGGACATGCCAAGTTGCTACTGGAAGTAATTGACAAAGACGCCTCCAACTTCCTCCAAAGAGGAGCTTTGACGACCATGGCTGGTCATAATTGCTGGAATAAAGTTCCTTCTGTGATTATGATTCATCAGTTCATGGAAGAACTTGGTGCCTCTATCACTTTCTTTAAGAAAATTGCATTTGATCTTTTGGCTGAAAAATTGTTTCTCTACAAACTTCAATTGTGAAAGCTTTGATCTAAGAAGCTTTTCCTGGTCCAATAAATGGTGATTGTCTCTGTCATGATGCAGGGATAGTTGATGAGTCGCCAACTCAGTTTCAAGGCGAGAAACATGTTCTGAGATGTGGCTGAAATGTAGTCGATTGAGCTCCTTAAGAGGCCTCTTTAAAATCTTCAGCCTACGACACAAAAGATACATAGGAGTGCCATATAGATCAGAGGACCAATGAGTAGAGACCACGTCAAGGAATTGATCATGGGAAGTCCACATGTTGAAGAATTTGAAGTTTCTCTTGCCTTGAACAGGATGATCCAAACTAACTTTGGCAGGAGAGTGGTCTGTAAAAGCTCCAGGAGGATCAAAGTGAACGTGAGTCAAGTGATGAAGGGAAGACCAATATGGATTTGTCAGAACCCTATCAAGTTTGCTCCACACAGTACCATTGGTCTAACTATAGTGACAACCAGTATAGTTCACATCCTGGAGGCCAAGGTCTAAGCAATACTGACGAAAATCAAAAGTTTCATAGGAAGAAACAGGCTCACCATTGTGCTTGTCTGCAGAAGAAAGAACAGAGTTGAAATCACCAAGAAGCATCTAGGGACATGAGGAGTTCCAGCATCTCAAATCCGCCCATAAAGACCTTCTAGCATAAATAAAGTTGTATCCACACACAAAAGTAACATGAAAGTTGTATTGAGAGATAAGGCTATGAACAGAAAGATGTAGGGCTTGAGCAGTGGAAGAAATTAGATCAACAGAGACTGTGGAAGGATTCCAAAAAACCACAATATGAGCAATAGATGCTGCATTCGCATTAGAGATATATTTCCAATCCCGAAGTCGCAACCTGTGCAGCCTGGCTACCCTAGAGAGAGTCAATTTAGTTTCAAGCAATCCACAAATATCCATACGGAATTTCTTCATGAGGCCAACCACCTCATGTTGCTTCAGGGGATTATTGAGACCCTTGACATTCCAACTATATATAATCATGGAGATGCAGGAGAAGGGATGGCCCTTCTACTACCAGTATTGGTCCTCATGCTATTATGCTTCACATTGGTCCTGACTGAATTCCCCAACAAAGGAACTTCTAAAGGCTGAGAGGCCAGAATACCTTCTCCCGGATTGGGAGGCCTCAAGCTAGAAGAAGCAACTGTCAAAACAACATCTGCACATTCAGGAGTAACAACATCTGCACATGCAGTAGTAACAGTATCTGCACATTCAGGAGTAACAACATCTGCACTTGCAGTAGTAACAGTATTTGCACATTCTAGAGTAACAACAATTCCTGTACTAGGCAGATGGACAATAGCATCTGCACATACAGGAATAGTAACAGTATGGCAGGGAGTTTTACCAGACACATCTTCAATAGCATTCACTGTCTTCCCTTTGGAGGGGCTTTTAACATGGTTATTGGACTTTCGTCTAGACTCCACCGTGATCCAGCCTTCATCAGGAGTAACACTGGGACCAACAGACTAAGGAGCCACAACAAGAGAGGTTGATGTAGCTATAGGAGGAAACTGAACTGTTAATGGTTGACTCTGTTCTTGCGAATCCTTGATTGGGACCTGCACATGTTGCTGTATGTGGGGACCCAGTCTACTAAAGACTCCCTCTTTGCTTGCATGGTTAACCTGAGCACAACCCCCATCTTTGATATTGGATGCAGCTTTGGAACAGAGAAGCCGGGTATGGCCAATGGCATTGCATAAATTGCAAAATTTAGGTTGAGATTCATAGACTACCTTTTGTTGAAGCACTAGACCAGATGGCAGAGACACCACTACAGATTGTTGAGTGTCTTCACGAAGGTCAAGTTCAATAAGAACTCTTGTATAAGACAGGCGAGAGAGAGTAGAGGTCATATGGTCACACTGGATGGGCTTGCCTAGAACACTGGCAATTTTGGACAGACACACAGGAGACCAATAGCAAAGGGGAAGGTTTGGAAATCTTACCCAGACAGGAACCCTCGTCATCTCCTCACTGGAGAAGTCAAAAAACTTCGTCATCTGTTTCAAAATAAGAGGTTTACCATACACAATGTATGGTCCACCCTGAAGAACAGAAATTTTGTCTTCCTTCCGATTAAATCTATAGATCAGCCATCTAGAGGCATGGATAGTGAGAGAAGCTTCACATTTCCATACAGAGGAAATGATGCCATTCAAGGCCTTTTAACCAGGGCTCTTACCTGAAACATAATCCACAACACACAAATTCCAAACCTCAAACTGAGGTTGGATATGTTCTGGATAGATGGCACATGATTTGGTGAGATGATTAAAGGAGAAGTTTTGTAGCTTTGTACAGTGAGTAGATGGATGGTCAGAAGAGAAGAGATCCCGCCATACACGGCTACCAGAGGGGAAGGAGGAAGTTGCTTATGGAGATGTATTTTGTGGACTACCCCCTGTATTGACAAGAGGAAGAGCTGGAGCAGCAGGAGGGGAAGACAGGGGTGAACCATCATAACAATCATCATCAAAAAAGGAAAAATCCAGTTGTTCCTCTTCCAAAAGCGCATCTACCAAAGCTTCATCTTCTGAGCAATCTTCAACTGTAACAGTATCCACAAGCTTGGAACCAGAACTAATCTCAGGGATGGTTGGAAGAACATCCGGGCAGGGAGGGCTGAACTTGGATGGAGACAGAGGAGAAGGTTCAGAAGAAGATGCACAAGGGTTAACATCCGATTTGATAGCCTGGAGGCCAAGAACAATAGAGCTATCATGAGTTGGTTCATTGGGAACAGGCATATGCAAGGTGTCTTTTCCATGAGACACTGTAGCGGCAATCTTCCGTCTAGTTTTGGCCATTTGAATTAAAACTCAGGCGGGAAAAGAAGAATCAAGGGGGAACCGAGGAAAAAGCAGAATTAGAAGGAAGAATTGAGTAAGGGGGCATATCAAAGTGAGGAAGGAAAGGAAATTAAGGGAGAAACTCCAGAATCAGCCAGCACTACTAAGGGAATCAGCTCCATGAGAGGAGAGCATCTCTCTCTAGATTCTCTCTCTAGCGTGACTTCACTGGGAGCTCTTTCTTTTTCTTTTTCTTTTTCTTTTTTTATCAATTGTAAGAAATATACAGATAAAAAATAATACATCGTTAGAGACCAGCAAGTTAACTGTACAGGCAAATACAATGACAGGGAACAGGCTCCCTGAAACCATAGGGAACAAACTCCCATAATAAACCGCAAACCTAGCAACCAAACCAGGCCAACAGGCAAGGACCAGCAAAGCAGAACACAATCTACTGGCCCAGGGATGAGCCATTGGGAAGTTGAACAGTGACCAAAGTAGGCAAAGTGCCAAGTAAGTCAACCTCAATGAGAACCCGAGCGTAGGAGAGCTTAGACTTGGTGGATGTGGGTTCATCACAGTGTAATGGCTTGCCAATCACACTAGCTAGTTTGGATAAACAAAGGGGGGTCCAACACCTAATAGGGAGATTTGGAAATCTCACCCAGGTGGGCATCTTGGTCAGGTCTGGAGGCATGAAGTCAAAAAAATCGGGCATAACTTGTAAGATTAATGGCCGACCAAAAACAGAATATGGTCCCCCACCCAGAACGTCCAACATAACAGATTCAGTGGGGAAAGCAAATATCAACCATCCAGAGTCATGCATGGTGAGGTTAGCATGATATTTCCAGTGTTGAGCAATATATTGAGACAACATGGTATAACCAGGGCACTTGCCAGCAACAAACCCAATGAGGCAAAATTTCAATGAATCATCAGGGTGAACTACATCAGAAGCTAAAAATTGACATGAAGCAGTGGATGTAAATATAGGGAAGTGAACAAGACTAGGAAATTCAGGGGAACCTGGTACAGAATCCTTGACAGGCAGTTATCCAGTTCGGGTCGGAGGCAGTTGTCCACAAGGAGTTTGAGCAGAAGGTGAAAGAGGCAAACCATCGCGCTGCAAAGCCCTATGTCCCTCAGAACGAGCCAATTGATCCGCCTTAAAACCCTCAGAAGAAACCCCTTTGCGTGCACAGGAAGCAGAGGAGCTTGATTTGGATCGAGTTTTCGCAGAAACCCTAATTCCAATTGGGGACGAGGCAAAGTCTCCAAAAGTCAGCTTGGGTCGGGGTGGGAGGGCTTGAGACGAGGACTCAGGATTCGATTGGACTGGAGATAGGGCTTGAAGTGGTGCCCTATGTACACGCGAGGGAGCATGGATCGAGGGTTGAAGCTCAAAATCCCTTCCACCAGACCGGAGAGCTAAATAGTGCTTCTTTGATTTAGCCATAAAAAGAGTAGTAGCGGATGCAGAAGTGAAGAAGAGGAACGGTGATCAAGGAGAGAACCAACAGACGCAGTGCAACACACCGACGTTTTCTCTCACTATAACCCAGACAATCCACCCCTAGCTACCAAAGAGCTCTCAGTAGCACTGCGTCTGTTGGTTCTCTCCTAAAATTCCTTGTGGACAACTGCCTCCGACCTGGACTGGACAACTGCCTGTCAAAGATTTTGTACCTGGTTCCCCTGAATTTCCTGGTCTTGTTCACTTCCCTATATTTACATCCACTGCTTCATGTCAATTTTTAGCTTCTGATGTAGTTCACCCTGATGATTCATTGAAATTTTGCCTCATTGGGTTTGTTGCTGGCAAGTGCCCTGGTTATACCATGTTGTCTCAATATATTGCTCAACACTGGAAATATCATGTTAACCTCACCATGCATGACTCTAGATGGTTACTATTTGCTTTCCCCAATGAATCTGCTATGTTGGACGTTCTGGGTAGGGGACCATATTCTGTTTTTGGTCGGCCATTAATCTTACAAGTTATGACTGATTTTTTTGACTTCATGCCTCCAGATCTGACCAAGATGCCCACCTGGGTGAGATTTCCAAATCTCCTTATTAGGTGCTGGACCCCCCTTTGTTTATCCAAACTAGCTAGTGTGATTGGCAAGCCATTACACTGTGATGAACCCACATCCACCAAGTCTAAGCTCTCAAATGCTCGGGTTCTCATTGAGGTTGACTTACTTGGCACTTTGCCTACTTTGGTCACTGTTCAACTTCTCAATGGCTCATCCCTGGGCCAACAGGTTATTTATGAGTCTCTTCCTCATTTATGTACGTACTGTGCTTCCATGGGGCATTTTACTACCACATGCAAGAAAAGCTCCTTCAAGCGCAAGAACAAATCTCCTGAAGGCCACACAACTGCTAGTCCCTCTATCGGCAAGACAATTATTGAACCTCAACATATGTCTGGTTCATGTCCTCTAGTTGTCCCCCCGGCAGGTCCCCTGACCACTGAGATTGTCACTCCTACTCCCTGGAGACAATGCTCCCCTGGGCGTAAACGGACCAAGCTTCTATTGGCCAATAACTTCGCTTCAAGCTCTGCCTTTGGTCCAATCCCATGTCAGGATCTAACTGGTATACCGGCCTCTTAGTAGTATCTCAACCGAAGCTCAGCTCCCATGGTTTCACAACACTAAATGGGTCAACCGAACTCTTCTCTCTCCAGTAACAGCTCTGATGAGTTAGCTCGTTGGGCGCCTATATAGCTTCTTGAGGCCTTGTTGCTCTATGGTGGCACCTAAGCTGCCTTGTTCACTTTTACAGTTGATGGGTTTTTTGCTTGGTTGCTTTTGTTTGGCAGGTTCTTTCTGGTGGTGCCTTCTTAGCTTGTTGCTGGCTGAGTTTCAGCTTGGGGTTTTGCTTTTCTTCTGCAATGCTTGGTCATTGTCTTTTGGATATGTTGCTTTGCTGCTGTCTTGAAGCACTGCTGTTTGATGTGCTCTGTAGTTCTGTTTTTTTTGTTTAGCTTGGTGGGAGCCTGTTCCCCTAAGCTTTTTGTTCTGCCTTCTTGGAAGTCTGGATTTTGGTTGCTACTGCTTCCTGCTGTTGAGGCTTTGTTCTTGCTTGTGGGTGCATAATCCCTTTTCGCTGAGGATCAACCTCTGTTAGCTGTATGGGTTGTTCTGCTCCTGGCTTTGCTCGCTGGGGATTTGTATGCCTCTGTTGGCTTTTTGGATGTTTGGTTCCTGCCCCCGCATGAGGGAAGTTCATGCTCTGTATATGGGATCCTGTTTACTTTATTGTCTGCTTAATGCCATATGGCTTTTGTTGCTAGTCCATGGGAGCTTGTTCCCGTTGATCTAGGTTTATGTTCTGTAAGCTTGTCTTGTTATGGTTCGTCTCAGGGAGCCTGTTCCCTTTGACTGATTATGTATATCCTTATGTATTGCTGGTCTCCAGCTTGTACTGCAAGCTTGTCTTGCTATTTTTGATCTAAACATTTCTTACATTTGATAAAAAAAAAAAGAGTGAAGAAAGAGCAATCAAGTCACGCTAGAGAGAGAATCAAGAGAGAGATGCTCTCCTCTCATGGAGCTAATTCCCTTGGTAGCGCTGGCGGATTCTGGAGTTTAATTATCCCTTGATTTCCTTTTTTTCCTCACTTTGATCTCTCCCCTTCCTCAATTCTTCCTCCTGATTCTACTTTTTCCTCGGTTCCCTCTTGATTCTTTTTTTCCCGCCTGAGTTTTAATTCAAATGGCCAAAACTAGATGGAAGATTGCTGCTATAGTGTCTCGTGGAGAAGACACCCTGCATATGCATGTTCCCAATGAACCAACTCATGATAGCTCTATTGTTCTTGGCCTCCAGGCTATCAAATTGGATGTTAACCCTTGTGCATCTTCTTCTGAACCTTCTCCTCTGTCTCCGTCCAAGTTCAGTCCTCCCTGCCCGGATGTTCTTCCAACCATCCCGGAGATTAGTTCTGGTTCCAAGCTTGTGGATATTGTTACAGTTGAAGATTGCTCAGAAGATGAAGCTTTGGTAGATGCGCTTTTGGAAGAGGAACAACTGGATTTTTCCTTTTCTAATGATGATTGTTGTGATGGTTCACCCCTGCCTTCCCCTCCTGCTGCTCCAGCTCTTCCTCTTGTCACCGCAGGTGGTAGTCCACCAAATACATCTACAAAAGCAACTCCCCCCCTCCCCTCTGCCTCTGGTAGCCATGTATGGCGGGATCTCTTATTTTCTGACCGACCATCTACTCACTGTACAAAGCTTTAAAATTTCTCCCTTAATCATCTCACCAAATCATGTGCCATCTCTCTAGAAGATTTCCAACCTCAGTTTGAGGTTTGGAATTTGTGTGCTGTGGGTTATGTTTCAGGTAAGAACACTGGTTATAGGGCCTTGAATGACATCATTTCCTCTATATGGAAATGTGAAGCTTCTCTCACTATCCATGCCTCTAGATGGCTGATCTATAGATTTAATTGGGAGGAAGACAAGATTTCTGTTCTTCAGGGTGGTCCATACCTTGTGTATGGCAAACCTCTTATTTTGAAGTAGATGACAAAGTTTTTTTGACTTCTCCAGTGAGGAGATGACGAGGGTTCCTGTCTGGGTAAGATTTCGAAACCTCCCCCTTTGTTGTTGGTCTCCTGTGTGTCTGTCCAAAATTGACAGTGTTCTAGGCAAGCCCATCCAGTGTGACCATATGACCTCTACTCTCTCTCCCCTGTCTTATGCAAGAGTTCTTATTGAACTTGACCTTCGTGAAGACACTCCACAATCTGTAGTGGTGTCTCTACCATCTGGTCCGGTGCTTCAACAAAAGGTAGTCTATGAATCTCTACCAAAATTCTGTAACTTTTGCAATGCCCTTGGCCACACTCGGCTTCTCTGTTCCAAAGCTGCATCCAGTATCAAAGATGGGGGTTATGCTCAGGTTAACCATGAAAGCAAGGGGGAGTCTTTAGTAGGCTGGGTCCCCACATACAGCAACATGTGCAGGTCACCACCAAGGATTCGCAAGAACAGAGTCAGCCATTATCAGTTCAGGTTCCTCCTGTGGCTACATCAACCTCTCCTGTTATGGCTCCTTAGCCAGTTGAACCTAGTGTTGCTCCTGATGAAGGCTGGATCACGGTGGAGTCTAGGCGAAAGTTCAATAACCATGTTAAAAGCTCCTCCAAGGGGAAGACAGTGAATGCTATTGAAGATGTGTCTAGTAAAACTCCCTGCCATACTCTTACTATTCTTGCATGTACAGATGCTATTATCCATCCGCCTAGTAAAGGAATTGTTGCTACTCCTGAAAGTGCAGATATTGTTACTCCTGCATGTGCGGATGTTGTTACTCCTGAATGTGTAGATGTTGGTTTGACAGCTGCTTCTTCTAGCTTGAGACCTCCCAATCCAGGAGAAGGTATTCTGGCCTCTCAGCCTTTTAAAGTTCCTTTGTTGGGGAATCCAGTCAGAATCAATGTGCAACATAATAGCAAGAGCACCAGTACTGGTAGTAGAAGGGTCATCCCTTCTCCTGCATCTCAATGATTATATATAGCTGGAATGTCAGGGGTCTCGATAATCCCCTAAAGCAGCATGAGGTTGTTGGCCTCATGAAGAAATTCCGTATGGATATTTGTGGATTGCTTGAAACTAAATTAACTCTCTAGGGTACCCAGCTTGCACAGGTTGAGACTTATGGATAGGAAATATATCTCCAATGCAGATGCAACATCTATTGCTCGTATTGTTGTATTTTGGAATTCTTCCACAGTTTATATTGATCTGATCTCTTCCACTGCTTAAGCCCTGCATCTTTCTGTTCATAGCCTTATCTCTCAATACAACTTTCATGTTACTTTTGTGTATGGATACAACTTTATTTATGCTAGAAGGTCTTTATGGGCGGATTTGCGACGCTAGAACTCCTCATGTCCCTAGATGCTTCTTAGTGATTTCATCTCTGTTCTTTCTTCTGCAGATAAGCACAATGGGGAGCATGTTTCTTCCTATGAAACTTTTGATTTTTGTCAGTGCTGCTTAGACCTTGGCCTCCAGGATGTGAACTATACTGGTTGTCACTACAGTTGGACCAATGGTACTGTGTGGAGAAAACTTGATAGGGTTATGACAAATCCATATTGGTCTTCCCTTCAACGCTTGACTCATTTTCACTTTGATCCTCCTGAAGCTTTTACAGACCACTCTCCTGCTAAAGTTAGTCTGGATCATCCTGTCCAAGGCAGGAGGAACTTCAAATTCTTCAACATGTGGGCTTCCCATGACCAATTCCTTGACGTGGTCTCTACTCATTGGTCCTCTGATCTCTATGGCACTCCCATGTATCTTTTGTGTCACAGGCTGAAGATTTTAAAGAGGCCACTTAAGGAGCTCAATCGCTTACACTTCAGCCACATCTCAGAACGTGTTTCCCGTCTTGAAACTGAGTTGGCAGATCATCAATTATCTCTACATCATGACAGAGACAACCACCGATTATTGGATCAGGAAAAGCTTCTTAGATCAAAGCTTTCACAATTGAAGTTTGTAGAGAGAAAAAAATTCAGCCAAAAGATCAAATGTAATTTTCTCAAAGAAAGTGATAGAGGCACCAAGTTTTTCCATGCACTGATGAATCATAATCACAGAAGGAATTTCATTCCAGCAATTATGATCGCCTATGGTTGTCAAAGCTCCTCTTTGGAGGAAGTTCACAGTGTCTTTGTCAATTACTTCCAGCAGCAACTTGGCACGTCCAACCCCACCATCCCTCTTGATAGTGAGGTTATCCACAGTGGGCCATGTCTTTCCTCAAATTCACATGCTCTCTTGCTCTCTCCGGTCACTCATGATGATATTTGAAAGGCAGTTTTCAACATAGAGGATGACAAAGCACCCGGGCCGGATGGCTATTCTTCATTTTTTTTCAAGAGTGCGTGGCACATAGTTGGGGAAGATTTTTGTGCTACTGTTCAAGATTTCTTCCTTACTGGACGACTCCTTCGGCAGGTTAATCACTCCATCATTGCTTTGGTCCCTAAATCAGCTAATGTTACATCTCCATCTGATTTCAGGCCCATTTCCTGGTGCAATGTCATTTATAAGGTCATTGCAAAGATTCTGGCTGGTCGACTGGCTCATGCTCTTTCAGATATTATTAGCCCTTTGCAAAATGCCTTCTTGGGTGGACGATTTATGAGTGATAACATCAATCTTGTTCAGGAACTTCTCACACATTATGGCAGGAAACGTTCCTCTTCTCGCTGCCTGTTGAAAGTGGACTTCAGGAAAGCATTTGACTCTGTTTAATGGGTTTTTCTACAAAACCTTCTTCTACAGCTTGGATTTCCAAGCCGGTTTGTTTCTGTTCTCATGCAATGTGTCTCCACTGTCTCATACTCTGTTGTTGTGAATGGTAATCTTCATTGGTTCTTTCTGGGCAAAAGTGGCGTTCGACAGGGGGATCCTTTGTCCCCATACCACTTCATTTGTTGTATGGAATACTTATCCAGAATGCTAAAGCTAACCTCTCAACAAGCTAGCTTTCGGTTTCATCCCAAAAGTCAGTCCCAAGGGCTTACACATCTTGCTTTCACAGATGACATCCTCCTTCTCTCACGGGGTGATGCTTCTTCAGTTAAATGCCTTCTTCAGTAACTTCACCTTTTTGGTCAAACTTCAGGGCTGGTAATAAATCCACAAAAATCTTCTATCTTCTTTGGTGGAGTCAATGATGCACACAAGCAAACCATCCTTACTGAATCAGGCTTTAGGGAAGGACTTTTCCCCTTCGCCTATTTAGGGGTTCCCTTGAGTCCCCACCGGCTATTAGCTAGTCAGTTTGCACCTCTATTAAATGCCTTGGAGTTGACAGTACAAGGCTGGATTGCTAAGCATCTCTCATATGCAGGTCATCTTGAGCTTCTTCGATCTGTGCTCTTTGGAAAAGTTCACTTCTGGTTAAACATCTTCCCCATGCCAGCGGTTGTTCTTCACAAAATCATCAACATCTGCAGGAATTTCTTATGGACAGGGGACACCAAGAGAAATGGCTCAGCCTTAGTTGCATGGAAATTTCTCTACCTGCCTAAAGTGGAAGGAGGATTAGGTCTTTGTGATCTTAAAGCTCGCAATAGAAGCTCATTGCCAAACAGCTTTGGAATCTTCATCTTAAAACGGATTTGGTATGGATTCGTTGGGTGCATCACTTTTATTTGAGCCATGATGATATTTGGACTGCTCAACCCAATCAGCACTCTTCCCCATTGTGGAAGTCCATCCTTTCTGTTCGGGACCTTCTTTCTCTTCGTAGTGGCAGTCCAAGGGAAAGTATCCAGTTGATGACCAGTTGGTCTACAAGTACAGGCCCCTTTCTCGCCCACGCATATCAATTCTTTAGACAAGTGGGTGCAGCTATTTCATGGAATAGGGTGGTTTGGGAGCAGTGGTCCTTACCTAAGTACAGTTTCATTTTGTGGTTGGCTACTTTGGGTAAACTCCGCACTTGGGATCGATTGCGATTCAACCCTATTGATCCCACCTGTGTGTTCTATAGGCAGGAGGAAGAATCTCACAGGCACTTATTCTTTCTTTGTGGATGGCCATGTCAACTGTGGTATATGATCACAGCCTGGTTGCGGATAAACAGGCTATGAACTCCATGTCTAGTGCTCTTCATTAGTTGCACCCTAAGAAGAGGAACATGGCAGCTCGTATGAGAAGGGTTTCGCTGGGCATAGTGATTTACTTAATCTGGGAGGAGTGCAACCGAATAATTTTTTATGGCAATTCAAGAGATGTTAATACAGTCTTCAGAAGATTCCAAGTCTTGTTCTACATCATCTTCCACTTTCAGGAGAGGGATCACTCTCTACTACATGTAGGCTGATGTTTTGGGCGTGCATGGTGAAGCCTTTGACGTGCATGTCTTTCTACGTGCTGAAGATTGCTGTCGGGCCCACCATTTATCTTGCATCCTCCCTGTGTCTGTTGCTCATGGTTTTATCCTTGAGATCATCACTACGTGGTTGCATGGTTCATGCATACTGGCTTCACGTGTCACACTTTGCTGCTGGGCCCACTTACTTCTATCCTCGAGTGGTTCGTGGTCTTTAGCTTAAGGCCCGGGGCTTTTTTGTGTAAAGGATGTTAGCATTTATATGTTTATGGTCTGTTTTTTTGGGTTTGTTGATGTCATCTGCTTACCTCGGTTATCCTTGGCACCTGTAGAATTTGGGTTCCTCAAATAACCGATGGCTCGTTTATTTAGATTGTATTTTTCTTTATGCTTGTTGGGAGCCTGTTCCCACTGCCTTATTCTGTATAGGTGTATAATTGGCTTGCTGGTTTTCCAGCTAGTCTATCTTTTTTATCTATAAAATTCTAACATTTGATAAAAAAAAAAGTGACGCTCTCGGTGTAGTGAGAGAAGGTGTCTATGGCAAAATCGAAGAAAAAATCCACGATTCTTCGGTCTATTCAAGGGGATTTTAAACTTCAGACCTCGCATCAAGTTTCCCCGAGTATTTCTAGGGCTCAATTTCGCAGCCAATCTCCGGTTCAATCTGACTTTGGTTCTTTGTCTAAAGCCTCTCCACCTCGTACCAGAGTAGTTTTTTCTGACTATGTTACCCCATCCACTTGAGTTAGGGGTTCTTCTAAAAGCAGGAACAGAGTCATGCATCAACCTCGTTCCTCAGCTCCATCAGCCTTTTCCCCTTGTGACAATAAAGGCGTCTTCTCCGATGACTCTAGGGCTAGCGCATCGGCGAACACTGAGAGGGCTGGGTCTTTCCCTCCCATTCCTGAGTTACATCAAGGTTTGACCCACCGGTCAACCCCTATGCAGCGAGGAACTCCCACTCAGCCATCAGGGTTCGTTCCAACCTCCACTAGGGCTACCTCCAGCCCCTCCCTAAACATTCCTGTTCGAGCACAGACGAACACCAAAGAATCTCAACAAGGTACTTCTCAGTCTCCTGGTCTTGTTCACTTCCCTGATTTTGCATCCTCTGTTTCATGCCAATTTAAGGATACAGACGTGGCCAGCCCTGCTGATTTGTGGAAATTTTGTTTAATTGGATTTGTTGTTGGAAAGTTTCCCGGTTATGCATCCTTGTCTCATTATATTGATAGAAACTGGAAACACCATGCAAACTTTACAATGCATGATTTTGGGTGGCTCATATTTGCATTCCCCACTGAACATGAAATGTTGGAAGTTCTTGGTGGTGGACCATATTATGTGTTTGGCAGGCCGTTAATTCTCAAGGTCATACCCGATTTTTTTGATTTCAAGCCTAATGACACAACCAAGATGCCCACATGGGTGAGATTTCCCAACTTGCGTCTTCGATGCCGGACCTCCCTCTGCTTGTCTAAATTGGCTAGTGTAACTGGTAAACCAATACACTGTGATGACCCTACTACTAATATGACAAGGTTATCCTATGCTTGGGTTCTTATTGAGGTCAATTTACCGGGAGATTTGCCCAGCTCTGTAAATGTTGTTCTTCCCAACGGCTCCAACATTGCTCAACAAGTTTTGTATGAGTCACTCCCCCGTTTCTGCAAATCATGCCTATCCTGGGGCACACTGAAAATGCATGTCACAAAAGGTGAGTCAAAGTGCAAGACAAGGCCTCAAGACATTCATGAAGACTCCAGTAGTCCTTCTGCAGACACAGTGACAGTTGAGAAACAACAACCATACAGTCAGGGGGCTCCTGTTGACACTCATGTTGACCCTATGTCGACTGAAGTGGTCACCTTTGAGACCAAGAGACACTCTTCCCCTGGGCGTAAAAGAACTAAGTTAGCTGCACCTTCTAACCCCAAGCAAGCCTTAGATACTGGAAAGTGTGAGGAAGCTTTACTGGTTAAACGACAATACTTAACCAGGAGCAAAGAGAGCAAAAAGGATGCTCAACCCAGTTTGGGTAAACCAGGGTCATCCAAGGGCCCCGTGCCTGTACATTACAGCTCTGATGATTCGGCACCATCCTTGTCGATGTAGTAGGGTTAGGGGTTTGACCCCATGTTGGTTTCTTTTTCTTTTTATTTTTCTTGTGCAGTCATTCTACTGGTTGGCTTTGCTTGTTTCCTTTGTTCCTGCTAATCAGGATTGGTTTCCAGGGTGGTGCATGATGTTTCTTACCTGCTGCTTTGTTTAGCTTGTTGATGGCTGAGGCCTGCTGGTAAGCTTGTTGCTTGCTCTGATCATGATTGTCAGGTTGGTTCCTTCCTTGCTGCTGCTTTTGTGCTTTAATTGTTGCTGGCTAGATCCTTGTTGGTTCTGCTAAAAGTGGTTCCTTGGGGTTTGTTGTCCTTGTTGCTGCAGGTTGGTTTTGCTAGTGGTTTGTTTCTGGGTTGCTTGTTCTGCTGCTCAGACATTCAGTTCCTGTTCTGATTTAGCTGTGGGAGCTTGTTCCCAAGCTTTTTAGGATGTTCGGCTAGTTTGCTGGATTGGTTTATTTTGTCTGTATAAGGGAGCATGTTCCCTTGTTCTGCTTTCGGTGTGCTTGTCCTAGGGAGGTTGTTCCCTTACACACGCCTTTTGTGTTGTAATCCTGTTTAGCAAGCTAGGCTTGCTTTGGTTTTCTTTGGGGAGTATGTTCCCCTTGACTGTTTAATTCTTGTCTGTATAAGGGAGTATGTTCCCTTGTTCTGATTTCGGTGTGCTTGTCCTGGGGAGGCTATTCCCTTGCACACGCCTTTTGTGTTGTAATTTTGTTTAGCAAGATAGGCTTGCTTCGGTTTTCTTTAAGGAGTATGTTCCCTTTGGCTGTTTAACTCTGTATATATGTACTACTGGTCTCCAGCTTGTTTAATTTTGATATATAAATTCTTACATTTGATTAAAAAAAAAAAAGAGCTCTCAGTTATATGTGATGTGTTGCTTTTTGCTTGTTTTCGTCTGTTTTACTGGGTTGGCTTTCTTGTCGGTTGCTCCTGTCTGTGGCCTCTCTGTTTAGGTTCTAGTTTAGCTTCTTCCAGTCTGGTGGAAGTTGACTGTTTGCTTCCTCTGGTGGTTCTGGATGCTGGCTCTGCATATAGTTGAAGCTGGCTTGCTGAATTTGGCTCGGATTTTTTGTATGCTGTGTTGCTCCTGGTGCTTGCACTCTGTGTTTTGTATAGGCTTTGTGGGAGCCTGTTCCCCTAGCCTCTTTGGTTTTTTGGGTGTCTGTTGGCTGTGCTGGCTTCCAGGCTAGATTTGTTGACTGTGGTTTCTTGGGGTTTGCTATCTTTGTTGCAGGTTGCTGACTGGGTTTGATGCTGGTTTGCTCCTATGTTATGTTGCTCTGTATTTTGGGTTTTTCTGCTTTGGCTGGTGGGAACCTGTTCCCCTACCCTCTTTTGATTTTGGGAGCCTGTTCCCTTTTTGTTTATTGTTTTCAGTTGCAGGTTGTGTTCTGCTTGCTGGTCCTTGCCTATCGGCTTGGTATGGTAGATGGGTTTGGGGTTTGTTTCTGGGGTTTTGTTCCTTTTGTTTCCAGGGGGACTGTTCCCTGTCATTGTCTATGCATGTACAGTTGACTTGCTGGTCTCTTCAGTGATGTATTATTTTTTTATCTATATATTTCTTACATTTGATTAAAAAAAAAGAGAGCTTTTAGTGTCTCAGCGGTCTGGTGAGAGAAATTAGAGAGAAAAGCTCTCCTTCCACCCGAAGTTGTTTCCTCTAGTTTTCATGGCCGTCCACTGCACCCGAAGCTGTTTCCTGTAACCCATTTCCTTTCCTTCCCGCTTGTTTCATAAATGGAAAAAAACAAATGGGAACCTGCAGCAGCTGCCAAGAGTACACAGGATTCGTTGCATGCTCCTGTTCCATCTCACACTAACCAAGGCATCCCCTACCTCACTGGCTGAAGTTATGAGGGAACCATCACTACGATGAATCGCAGGAATGAAGTTCTTTTTGTGCTTTTGGTTCATCAAGGCATGGAAAAAGCTAGTCCCTCTATCACTATCCTTAAAAAAGGTACATTTCAATTTCTAGCTATAGAACATTTTCTCCAATGATTTAAGATTGACAAGCTCCAGGCGAAGTTTGTGATCCTGAGCCAATAATTACGCATTGTCTCTATGGTCTTGAAGCAAAGATTGGTGCTGTTCCAGATCAGCTTCAGCTCTACGGACTCTCTCCGAGATGTGGCCAAAATGGAGTTTGTTTAGCTGCTTCAAGGGACCTTTGAGGAGCTTAAGCCTCCTGCATAGAACATACATTAGGGAGCTATAGACCTTAGCATGCCATTACTCCAAGATGAGAGATTTATAGTCACGATGCTCAACCCACATGTTGAAAAACTTGAAGCTAGCATGCCTTGGTTGATGCTGGGGGCCAATACAGACCGATATGGGAGAATGATCAGAGAAGGCACCCGGGGTGCTGAAATGGACATGGACAGATCGTTGAAGACTCAACTAGTGAGTATTAACCAAGACTGTCAATCTTGCTCCAAATCTTCCCATTTGTCCAGGTGAAATGGCTTCCTATGAAGTTGAGATCAGAAAGACCTAACATAGAGCAACAGGTTCTGAAATCAGCAACTTCATACGAGGAGACAGGCTCTCCATTATGTTTATCCTCTTCAGATAAGAGAGAGTTGGAGTCACCCAGGATAATCAGGGGAGAGTTTGAGTTTCATTCTGCAAGTCTTCCCAAAGAGCTCTGCGAGCAATAACAGTGTTATATCCATAAACAAAAGTAGCAGTAAGAGAACGGTGATTCACCATGCTACTGATGGTGACGTGAAAACCCTGGGCAGTAAAATCAATAAGCTCCACCTTAACAGTAGAAGGGTTCCAAAAAACCAAAATACAGGCAGTGTTAATTGCTGTGACATTAGACAAGAACCTCCAATTCCTGAGCCGGAGTTTGTGCATGAAAGACACAACAGAAGAAGCCAGCTTTGTTTCAACAAGACCGCAAACATCTAATTTATTCTTCTTCATGAGGCTTACTACCTCATGTTGCTTGAAAGGACTGTTGAGCACCTTCACATTCCAGCAGTAGATCTTCATGAATGAGGGGGGTGGGAAGTAACCCCTCGCCCCTACCAGGGACACCATCAGTGCACTGCTGAGCCCCCCTTCTTGGGGGCAAACCTTTAGAACGAGATGTGGAATGACCTGAAGCACCTGAAATAACCACAGATTTGCCCTTATCTGCCCTAGAGCCAGCTAAGTCAGAAGTTGATGCTGGTGTGATGTAGGGGATAGGTCTTGGAGGTGAGAGCTGACGCTCATATTGAGGCATATGAGAAGTACCTTGAGCTGGCCAAAGCTCAGCATGAGGGGACACAACAGAAGGTCTTGGGAGTGAAGGCTTGCGCTTCACTTTTCTACGCTGGACAATTTCCCAGCCTCCAGTGTTAGTGACACCAACTTCATTCTGAGATACAAGTGCAGCTTCAACTTACTTTATAGTGGGAACACAATCAGCAGGCAGATTAGCCTTTGAGCGATCAACAACAGGGTTGTCTACTTGGGAACCCAATTGATGGAAAACAGAATCCCTTTCTTTAGGAGCTGGAGTATGGGCAGGAGTCTGCTGTTGTTCCGGAACAATAGGAGGTAAGGATTTTGTGCACGTTATGACCAAGGGTTTTGCAATGCTTGCAGAAATGAGGAAGGGTTTCATATACAACTTATTGATGGAGCAAGCTACCATTTGGCAGAGTAACTTCAATGGAGTACGACAGGTCAGACAACAAGTTGACTTCCACCAACACCCTAGCATAAGAGAGTCTAGACATTGAAGAGGTAAGCATGTCACTTTGAACGGGCTTACCAAGAACACTGGCAATCTTAAACAGACATTTAATGGACCAGCACTTGAGTGGAAGATTGGGAAACTTAACCCAAACTGGAATAGTGCGCATTTCTGAGAAAGAGAAATCAAAATATTCTGGCATTGCCCGGAGGATGAGAGGCCGACCATAAACAAGATAAGGGCCCCTTCAGATAAGACATTTAATTTGTCTGCATCATTGGCAAATTTGAAGATCAACCAACCAGAGGCATGAATAGTTAAGAAGGCCTCGCAGTGCCAGGTGGTGGCAATAAGGTTCTGTAAGGCTTTAAAACCAGGGGAACGACTAGCAATATACCCAACAAGACACATCTTTCAATAGTCACATTTAGTGTCAAAATCATCGTCAACCAAATTACAACCTCTAGTTTCAGTGAAAGCAGAATAATAGGTGAGTTTAGGGCACCTGGTAGTGTCGCGGTTAGACGCGAAAAGATTACGCCAAGTGCTAGGGGGAGGCTCAGGACTGGTACTTGCAATGGCAGTTAAAGGGACATTGGCATCTATAGAAGCCTCAAGTGCAGATAGGGCTGGAACAACAGCCAGAGTAGAATCAATATATGAGAGGGAGAGAACAGAGGTTGGCTGGGTGACCACAAGGGGAACAAAGGGGCCAGGAGGAGCTACAAACACTAGAGTGGCGAAGAATTTGGAGCCCCCCTCATAATCCTTCACCTCTCTAGTGGTTATGGCTCCCCCCGTTCTTGTTGCTTTCTCTGCTGGTGCCCAGCCAACCACAGTTGCTTCCCCCACATGTGCCATTTCAGCTCTTGTTGCTCCCCCAACATGTGCCACGTCAGCTCCTGTGGATGGCATTGTTCCTTTGGCAACTACTGTAAGTGGAAATCTAAATCCTCCTGAGCCTTCTCCTAATACTTGGCGTAATCTTTTTGCATCTAATCGCAACACTACCAGTTGCCCTAAGCTCATCCATTACTCTGCTTTTACTGAAACTAGAGGCTGTAATTTGGTTGATGATGATTTAGACACTAAATGTGACTATTGAAAGATGTGTCTTGTTGGTTATATTGTTGGTCGTTTTCTTGGCTTTAAAGCCTTGCAGAACCTTATTGTTAACTCATAGCACCGTGAGGCATCCTTGACTATTCATGAATCTGGTTGGTTGATTTTCAAATTTGTTAATGATGCTGACAAATTGAATGTCTTATCTGGGGGTCCTTATCCAGTCTATGGTCAACCTCTCATTCTCAGGGCAATGCCAGAATATTTTGATTTCTCTTCTTCTGATATGCACACTGTTCCAGTATGGGTTAAATTTCCAAACCTCTCACTCAAGTGCTGATCTCTTAAATGTTTGTCTAAGATCGTTAGCGTCCTTGGTAAACATGTTCAAAGTGACATGCTTACCTCTACTATGTCAAGACTCTCATATGCCAGGGTGTTGGTGGAAGTCAACTTGTTATCTAATCTGTCTTACTCCATTGAAGTTACTTTACCAAATGACAGCTTACTCCATCAACAAGTTGTTTATGAAACTCTACCGTATTTTTGCAAGCACTGCAGAACCCTTGGCTACCTTACTTCAACTTGCACCAAATCCCCGCCTTCTAATGTTCCAAGCAAACAGCCAGCTCATGACTCTGCCCCTGTTCCTGAAGGCATCAGAGGCAAAGACTCTATTTTCAATCATCTAGGACCTTATAAAGGCACTCTTGTCGTTGAATGCTCAGAGGGAAATATGCCTGCCAATTATGTTCCTACTCCACCGCAGGCTGAGGCTGAGCTTATATCTGAGAGTGGAGCTATTGCTCCTAATTCCAGCGGTTGGGAAATTGTTCAGAGAAAAAAAGTACCGTGCAAGCCTTCACCCCCAAGACATCTTTCTAGGTCCCCTCATGTTGAACCTTGCCCGCCCCAAGGGCTTTCTTATTTGGGTCACAGGGATCGCCAGTCTTCACCTTCAATCTCTGTTTCTCCCACCATATCAGCACCAGCTCCTAATGTTTTAGCTGGCTTTAGGACTGATAAGGGCAAATCTGTGATTGTTTCAGATGCTCTAGGTCATTCCACATCTCGTTCAATTGGTATACCCCCAAAGAAAAGGGCTTAGCAGAGCACTGGTGGTGTTTCTAGTAGGGGTGAGCCCCCCTGATGATAATTTGTTGTTGGAATGTCAGGGTTAAACCATCCTCTGAAGCAACATGAGGTCGCCAACCTCATGAGGAAGAATAAATTAGATGTTCCTGGTCTTTTGGAGACAAAATTAGCTTCGTCTAAAGTGTCTTTGATGCAACAATTTCAGTTGAAAAAATGGAAGGCCCTGTCCAATGCAGCAGTGGCCTCATCAGCTAGAATTGTGGTCTTCTGGAATCAAGCTACTGTTAATGTTGATTTGCTTGGCTATTTGGCTCAAGGCCTTCATGTTCTTATTTCTAGCTTGGTTTATCAGTTCAAATTTTATACAACTTTTGTTTATGGGTCTAATATTGTTATTGCTAGGAGAACTCTTTAGGATGGTCTGAGGAACCAGAGTCCTAATTCACCTTGGCTCATTTTAGGAGACTTCAATTCTCTTCTATCTCAAGCAGACAAGCATTATGGGGAAGTTGTGTCCACCTATGAGACTGCTGATTTTCAAACAATATTGCTCTGACCTTGGGCTAACAGATTTAAATTATTCTGGTTGCCACTACACATGGTCTAGTGGCAGGGTCTGGAGCAAGCTTGACTGTGTCCTTGTTAATCTCCTTTGGTCTCTTGCTCATACTTCTGCCAATGTTCATTTTGATAATCCTGTTGTATTCTCTAATCATTCTCCTGCTACTGTCTCTTTCCAGTCACGACAGCTAATAGGTAAGAAGTGCTTCAAATTCTTTAATATGTGGACTACCCATGCCAGCTTCTTAGAGTTGATTGCAGATAAATGACATTATGAGGCTTACGGGTCCCCTATGTTCATTCTCTGTAAGCGCCTTAAAAATCTTAAAGGTCCTTTGAGGGAACTCAATAAACTCCACTACAGTCACATCTCTGAGAGGGTTGCTTGTGCTGAGGCTGCCTTGGATGATCACCAAACTATCTTCTCTATTAACAGGGATAATGCTCAACTTTTTGCAGTTGACAAGCTCCTCCGGCAGGAGCTTCTACATCTTAAAGCAGCTGAAAGGCAGTTCTTCCCCCAAAAGCTCAAATGTAATTTTTTCAAGGAGTGTGACAAAGGCACTTCATTCTTCCATGCACTTATGAGCAGGAAGCATTGGCAGAATTATATTCCTGCTATTCATCGCAATGATGGCATTCTTACTACTATTGATGAAGTGGGGGCTATCTTTGTCAACTTTTATAGCCACTTACTTGGAACTCCTAAGGACACCCTCCCTCTTGATGTTACTGTTATTCAGCATGGCCCTTGCCTGGACGTTGCTTCTCATGCTTCTCTTCTTGCTCCAGTCTCCAACTTGGACATCAAGAATGTCTTATTTGTTATTGATGATGCTAAAGCCCCTGGGCTCGATGGATACTCATCCTGTTTTTTTCAAAAAGTCATGGGATGTTTTAGGTGGGGATTTCTGTCTTGTAGTGCGGGATTTTTTCGAGTTAGGTGCCATGCTTAAGCATATTAATCACTCCATCACTGCTTTAATCCCTAAATCGACCAATACTTCATCTGCTTTAGATTTTCATCCGATTTCCTGCTGTAATGTTATTTATAAGGTGATTGCCAAGCTTATTGCAGTGAGATTATCTCATGCTCTTGCGACTAATATTAGTCCAATGCAAAATGCCTTTCTAGGTGGAAGAATGATGGTAAACAATATTCAATTACTCCAAGAGCTTCTCCGCAATTATGAAAGAAAATGATCATCTCCTCGTTGCCTGATGAAGATTGATTTCAGAAAAGCCTTTGACTCAGTTCAATGGCTCTTTCTCCGTCAGCTCTTGCTGTTGCTTGGGTCTCCCAGTCGTTTTGTCCATTTAATTATGCAGTGTGTTGAAACGGCCTCATATTCTGTAGCTGTTAATGGCAGCATTTTTGGTTTCTTCCTTGAGAATAATGGTGTTTGGCAAGGTGATCCTCTATCCCCCTAGCTTTTTCTTGCTTGCATGGAATATCTCTCCAGAATGCTCCATATGGCTTCTCTGTCTCCTGGTTTCCGTTTGCACCCAAAGTGTGATTCTCTTGGCATTTGTCATCTAGCATTTGCTGATGATGTGATCCTGCTTTCAAGAGGTGATTGGCAATTTGTTTCTTCCCTATTTCAGCAATTGACCACCTTTAAAAAGACCTCGAGGCCGGATATCAATGCCAACAAATCCTCTATTTTTTTGTGGTGTTGCAGACAACATTAAGCAACTTATTCTTTTGCACACTAGTTTTGCTGAAGGATCCTTCCCTTTTAGATACCTTGGCGTTCCTCTAAGCCCCCACAAACTCTTTGCCAGTCAATTCTCCCCTCTTCTTAACAAGCTAGAATCGGCTATTCATGGTTAGCTGGGGAAGCATCTTAGTTATGCTGGGAGGGTAGAGTTGCTCAAGTCAGTAGTCCTCTTTGGCATGGTTCACTTCTGGTTGACCATATTTCCTGTCCCTGATACTGTTATCAAGCAAATCATATCTCTGCCGAAATTTCTTGTGGACTGGAAATGTCTCTAGGAACAAATCTGCTTTGGTTGCTTGGCGCACAGTTTGTCTTCCAAAAGCTGAAGGTGGCCTAGGTTTCTTTGACATTAAGGCTCACAATAACAGTTGTCTTGCTAAACAGATATGGAATATTCATCTTAAAGCCGATTCCATTTGGATTCAATGGGTCCATCATTACTATGTTCCCACTCCATTTGGAACACTACAGCACCCCCAAGTTCCTCACCTTTATGGAAATCCATCATCAGCCTTCGAGATAAACTTGTGGAGATGGGAGGTGGTCAATCCCATACTCTCTTTTTGATGGAGCATTGGAGCAGCTCTGCATGTCCATTCACAGCCCATACCTATGACTTCTTGCGGTTTCAAAGCACTCTGGTGCATTGGAGAAAGGTCGTCTAGGAGTCGTAGTCCATGCCAAAATACAACTTCATCCTATGGTTGGCGGTTTTGGGAAGACTTCATACAAGAGATAGGCTTCATTTTCTCCAAACCGATTCATCTTGTGTTTTCTGCCAAGTGAATGAAAAGTCTCATAGCCATCTGTTCTTCGGTTGCCTTTAGACCTCTCTTCTCTAGCGCGATCGATTAAAAATTGGTTGCATATATCAAGAAGCATGTCTTCCATTAGCAATGCTATGCGGGGGCTTTGCCGGGGTGGCAACAATGCGAATAGCAGGATGAGGCATGCTTCTCTTGGTATTCTGGTCTGTATAATCTGGGAGGAGTGGAATAAAAGGATACTTGATGGCACATGCACCCCCATTGCTTCTCTGTTTCGCAAATTTCAGATCTTGTTCTACACTATTTTTCATTTTCATGAGCATGATCATTTCGCCCTCCACATTGGCTGATGTTATGCTCTTTGTAGTCTTGCCACTCTGCACTTTGGGTGTGCTGGTTGTCTGCATCACTTTCTTTTCTCATCGCTGCCCAGTGCTGTTAGCATGGCTGGTGGTGGTGGGTCTTTTATCTGCACCCCCCCTTCAGAGATGTGTTTTTTATGTCTTCTATGTCTTTCTCTTTCTGGCAGATATTGTATTGAAATCATATACAAAAGTGACCATGAAGCTAAACTGGGATATCAGACTGGAGATAGAAAGATGAAGTGCTTGCGTAGAGGATGCAAGCAGATCAACTTTAACCGTGGCTGGATTCCAAAAAACAACAATGCGAGCAGTACCAGGTGCATCTGCATTAGAAAAATACTTTCATTGTCTGAGCCGAAATCTATGCATACAAGCAACTCTATAGAAGAGCAATTTGGTTTCAAGTAAACCACATACATCCATCTTAAGCTTCTTCATGAGGTGAACAACCTCATGTTGTTTCAGGGGATTATTGAGTCCCCTGATATTCCAGCTGTAGATAACCATGAGATTGCAGGGGAAGGGGAGGCTCTTCCACTACTACGTTGTCTCTGATTACGACTTCTGACTCCACTCTTGGCAGTCACCCCCAAAAGAGGAACACTTGTAGAGTTTCTAGCAGGAGCACAATCTTCAGGACTAGCCACTAGTGATTCAGTTCTGGGAGGGGAGGCGCACTGGACCTCTCCTGCACATACTGGGGGAAGAGTTTCACAAGTATTCACATCAAACACATCCCCAACGACAACCACCTCCTTCCCCTTTGGATTGCAACAATGCTGCTTGTTGGCTTTGCACCTAGACTCCACAGTAACCCAACCATCAAGAACAACACTTGGAACTACTGGTACAATATCTACACCAGGAGCTATTGAGACAACTTTATCTTAAGGCGGCTAACCCTGCTCCTGTGACATTATGACAATGTAGGAGGAGGCCCCTGATGTTGAAGCTGTGGACCCAATCTGTTGAACACACTCCCCTTATTTGCTTGCACTGTCTATGTCAGGGGATGACTGCAGATCTTATTATTGGTATTAGCAGTAGCTTTAGGGCAAAGAAGACGTGAATGGCCAAAGACACGACAGTGATTGCAAAACTTCGGCAGAGTTTCATAAACAACGTTTTAATGCAGAGTAGGACTAGATGGCAGAGACACCTCAACTGAGTGTCAAAGTTCCTCAAGAAGATCTATCTCGACCAACACTCTGGCATAGGATAGACAGGAGAGATTTGAAGTAAGTTGGTCACACTGAATGGGCTTCCCAAGGACGCTAGCAATCTTTGATAAACAAATGGGCGACCAACAACATAGAGTGAGGTTTGGAAATTTCACCCAGATCGGGACCCGGGACATTTCCTCAAAGGAGAAATCAAAAATTTGTCATTAGTCGCAAGATGAGGGGACTTCCATACACAAGGTATGGTCCTCCACGAAGGACAGCAAGCTTGTCCTCCTCAATTTTAAATCTGTAAACCAGCCACCTAGAGTCATGAGTAGAAAGGGTGGCCTCACATTTCCATATATTAAAGATGATATTGTTTAGAGCCCTGTACCAAGGGCTTTTGCCAGAGACATACCCCACAGCACGTAAGTTCCAGACTTCAAACTTAGGTTGAAAATCCTCAGGCTAGATGGCACAAGTTTTAGTGAGATGATTAAGTGAGAAATTTTAGAGCCTTGTATAGGAGGTTGTAGATCTATTAGAAAAGAAAAAGTCTCGCCATTTGCTACTGCCTGAAGGAGAAAAAGATGGAGTTACTTGCGACTGTGATTGTGTCTTTTCCACGACTTCCAGGCAGGGAAGAATGAGACGTTTTGTTAGTAGGGAGAGATTTGAGGGAGCCATCACAATCTTCATCAGAGAAGTTGAAATCCAGTTAGTCCTCTTCCAAAATCTTCTCATCAGAGTCAACAAAGCAATCTTCTACCAGGACCTCATCCAAAGACTTGGATCCAGACGCAACCGCCATCTCAGAAGCAGGTTGGAGATCACTAGGACACATCACTGGTTTGAGCTGAAAACATGGGGGGAAGATCTAAGCGAGGTTTGCAAGGAACATCGGGTTTGGTATCGGGAACAACTTTGAGGGCTAAGACCACCAAACCATCACCATCATGATCATGATCATCGGGGATTGTAACAGGAGCATGCAGGTTGTCTTGTCTACAGGCTACTGTAGCAGTAGCCTTTCTTTTGTTCTTGGCCATTTGAAAGGAGGAACCGGCAGGAAAAGAGAAGAGGGGGGGAAACCGGGGGGAAGATGAAAAACAAAAGAAGGGGACGAGTAAGAGAAGGGAAATAGAACAGGGAAGACAAAGGAAACCAAAAGAAGATCAAACACTAAGAGCCTCTAGCAAACATGAGGAAATTTGCTCCATGAAGGAGAGCATCTCTCTAAATTCTCTCTTAACTTGACTAACTAAGAGCTCTGACTCTTTCTTCTCTTTTTTTATTAACGTGAGTGTCCGGGCCAGCTTGCGCACACCTCGACTAATCCCACGGGCCCTGAAGTTAACGACCATGTAAACCTCTAGTGGTCATCATATTAGCAACCACAAGGCTCGAACTTGAGACCACAGGGGGAGCAAACCCCTTGGTCCCAAGCTCTTACCACTAGGCCACCTACTAGATGGTTTTCTTGTCTCTTTCTTTATTCTTTTTTTTTTCAAAATGTAACTATGTATTATAGATCAAAAGTAACTTTCTTGTCTCTTTCTTGATTCTATGGGTGGTGATACATGGTCCTTCTTGAATACATCAAGAAAAAGCTCTCAGTTGGAACGTCGGTTTAGAGTGAGAATCTAGAGAGAGATGCTCTCTTCCTCCATAGAGTTGATTCCCTTATGTTTGCTAGCGGTTTTCTGTGTTTGATCCTCTCTTAGTTTTCCTTTGTTTCCCCTGTTCTGTTTTTCAATCTCACATGTTTCCCCTTCTTTCTTCTTTTCTCGCCCGTGCTTATTTTCAAATGGCCAGAAACAAAAGAAAGGCTACTGCTACTGTACCACGTAGACAAGACCACCTGCATGCTCCTGTTTCAAATCCCGATGATCATGATGGTTCGGTGGTCTTAGCCCTCAAAGTTGTTCATGGTTCTCAATCAAGTGTTGTTCTTCATGAATCAAACTCAGATCCTCGCCCCATACCCTCATCCTCTACCAGTGGTGCGAATCCCAACAATCCCCACCTTGATCACGAGATGACGTTTGTTTCTGGATCTAAGTTTATAGAAGAGGTCTTGGTTGAAGACTGCTCTGATGAGGAGGATCTAGAGGAGGAAAAGCTAGATTTCACTTTCTCGGAGGAAGAATGTGAGGGATCCCCAAAATATCCCTCTCTGCTTTCTACTAAACATGTGTCTCCTCCTTGTATTGATGGCCAAAACCTAGACATTACTACCACAACAGGTAAATCTTTATCTCCCCCTCCGAGTAGCAGCAAATGGCGAGATCTATTTTCTTCAAATAGAAACATTTAATATTGTACCAAGCTAAAAAATCTCTCTTAATCATCTAACTAAAACATGTTCCATCTCGTCTCAGAATATTCACCATAATTTTGATGTATGGAATTTGTGTGTTGTGGGTTATGTTTCTAGTAAAAGTCATGGATTTAGGGCTTTGAATAATCTTATTACTACTGTTTGGAAGTGTGATGCCACCCTCACTACTCATGAAATTGGCTAGCTGGTGTATTGATTTAAAAGTGAGGAAGACAAGCTTGTTGTTATACGTGGGGGTCCATATCTTATGTATGGTATACCTCTTATCTTGAGGCCGATGACAGAGTATTTTGATTTATCTTGTGAACAAATGTCACGAGTTCCAGTATGGGTGCAATTTCCAAACCTTCCTCTGAAATGTTGGTCGCCAGCTTGTTTATCCAAAATTGCTAGTGTGTTTGGCAAACCAATTCAATGTGATAAGCTGACTTCTAACCTTTCCCGATTATCCTATGCTAGAATGCTGATTGAAATTGATCTTCTGGACTTACAATATACTATTGATGTGTTCATGCCAAATGGCTCTACCCTCCATCAAAATGTTGTTTTTGAAATATTGCTAAAGTTCCATAACCATTTTCATGTTCTTGGACACACCCGTCTTCTATGTCCCAAAGTTGCTGCTAGAACGGCTCTAGTGCAGACTAAAGCTGATGGTTAGGCAATTATGGAGTCAAGAAGAAAGGTCAACAAGCAGCCCAGTCGCAGTCTTAAGGGAAAGGAAGTGGTAGTAACGGTGGATGCTCCAGAAGCAAACCCTTGTGATGATCCTCCTAACCCAACCAATAAAGGACAGGTTCAGGCCACATCTCCTTCCAGTATGGCCCTTGAAAAATTGATAACTAGTCTTGGGGACAATGTCAGTGCTGGAAATTCTCACAGGGTACCTTCATTAGGTGTGACTGCCAAGAGTGGGACAAGAAGTCGAAATCAGAGACAAAATAGTAGTGGTGGGAGGGTTCCTCCTTCCCCTGCAAACTCATGATTATCTACAACTAAAATATCAGGGGTCTTAATAATCCCCTGAAACAACATGAGGTTGTTTGCCTCATGAAGAAATCTAAGATGGATGTTTACAGTTTTCTTGAAACCAAATTGCTCTCTTCCAAGGTTGCTTGTATGCATAAATTTCAGCTCAAGCACTGAAAGTATTTTACTAATGCTGATGTAGCTAGCAATGCTAGAATTGTTGTTTTCTGGAATCCTACTACGTTCAATGTTGATTTGTTTGCCTCTTCTGCACAGGGTCTTCATCTTTTTGTTAGTAGTTTGATCTCTCAGTTTAGTTTCATGATCACTTTTGTTTATGGCTTCAACACTATTATTATTAGAAGGTCTCTGTGGGCTGATTTACGGAGATGGTGCCCTGCTTGTCCCTAGATGGTGCTTGGTGATTTTAATTATATGCTCTCTCCAACAGATAAGCACAATGGCAAAGTTGTTTCCACTTATGAAACCTCAGATTTTAGAGAATGTTGTTTTGATCTTGGCCTTCATGATCTCAACTATACCAGATGTCACTTTAGTTGGACTAATGGTACAGTTTGGAGTAAGCTTGATCGTGTTCTAACTAATCCTTCTTGGTCCTCTTTGCAGCGTATGGCTCAGGTTCATTTTGGCACTCCTGGTGCATTCACAGATCATTACAAATCATTCCTCATCAGTAGTTTGGCTTGATCAGAATGTGCAAGACCGCCTCAATTTCAAATTCTTTAATATGTGGGCTTCGCATGACCAATTTTTGGAGGTTGTCTCTAGTAATTGATACTCCCCAGTTTATGGAACTCCTATGTATATATTCTGCAGAAGGCTTAAATTTCTAAAATGACCTTTGAATGAGCTTAACAAGCTTTACTTTAACCTTATTTCTGAGCGAGTTTCAAGACTTGAAACTGAGTTAGAGCTTCATCAATCTGCGTTTCAGCAAGATAAAGATAATCATCTTTTATTAGAGCAAGACAGGCTCCTTCACTTAAAGTTGTCCAATCTGAAATCTGCAGAAAAAATGTTCTTTGGCCAGAAGATCAAATGCAAATTCCTCAAGGAGAGTGACAAAGGCTCCAGTTTCTTTCATGCTCTAATGAGTCAATCATCGGAGGAACTTTATTCCAGCCATCATGTGTAGTCATGGTCGTCTTAGCACCTCCTTGAAGGAAGTGGGAGCAAAATTGATATCTAGCATCCAATCTCAGGAGTTCATGGCCTTGCAACAACATACGACCCATCTCACCAAAAAATTTAAGCAATTCTCAGTGAATTATGAAAAACTCCGCCAAGTGGTTATAGACATGAGATCACAGATGGGTGGTAAGTGTCCACTTCTTTTTTTACCGTATGGTCCCGAGAACAACCAGCCTCCTCCAACTTCGCCACGCCGCCACTGTTATAGTTTAATTTTTAATTGAACATATAAATTTATAATGAATATTTGAATTTTATATTATTCAAATTTATTTTTACATATTTGAATTTTATACAATTTTACTTTTTTAATTATTTTACTTTTTTGTTAAAAATATTTTTATTTTTTTTAATTATTACAAACTGGTATACCGATGGACACAATCCATCAGTATATTCCAAAAAGTTTGTTACAATTTACTTCATATACCACTATCACTGACGGAATAATTTTATCGGTATTTTACATAGAGTTGAAATAAAATTACAATGAATGCCACTACGAACACCGACAAAATCGTTCTGTCGGTATATTAAAGTGGGTAATTTTTTCTTTTGGCACACATTTTCCATCTATAAAACCATCGATGTTTTTTTTTACTAACAAAAATGAAATTACCAATGAACGGTTTTTGTTTGTGAATCTATTGGTAAATATATTAAGACACTAAATCAAGACCTATTAAGAGCGTGTGTTAAAGTTTGGAGGAAACTAAAAGGAACATATAACATTGGTGGAGTTCATATACAACAATAGCCATCAAGCAATGATAGAGATGGTCCAGTATGAAGCCTTGTATGGTAAAAGGTGCAGGACTCTCTTATATTGGGAAGAAATCGGGGACAAGAAGTTGTATGACGTGAAATTGGTGTAGGTCATCATTGAAAAAACAAGAACCATCAAAGACCGGATAAAAGCCACCCAAGATAAACAAAAAAAAATATGCGGATGTGAGGAGGAGACCCCTCAAGTTTAATGTGGGGGATCAGGTATTCTTGAAGGCAGTCCTGTGGAAGAATATGATGAGGCTTGGACTGAAAGGAAAGCTAGCTCCTCGTTTTATCGGGCTTGTTAAAATCTTGCAACGTATTAGACTAGTAGCCTACAAAGTAGACTTGCCCCCGCAGTTAGCCAAGGTCCACAATGTATTCCATGTCTCCTTGTTATGAAAGGCCAACATGGATCCCACTCGGGTTCTACCTAGGTTCTGATAAAAGCCAAAAAAGACCTAATGCTCAAAGTTAGGCCCACAAGAATTCTAGATTGGTGAGTGAAAGAACTACAAAATAAGAGGATTCCCATTGTTAGGATCTTATGGCAGAGCGCACAAATAGAAGAAGAAACTTGGGAGAAAAAATCTAAAATAAGGAAGAAGTACCCCAAACTATTTGAACAATCAGGTATGGAATGCAAGGCCTCCTTAATTTCAAGGATGAAATTTATATTAGGAGTGAAGAACGTAAAAACCCAACAAAAAATAGTACTGATTTTTTTATAGGTTTTAAATAAGTGCAGCCATGCATTATTTGTTTTTATAATTGTTGTTCAATAAATTTTATGTGGGTCTGGCATGATTGTCAGGCTCAAAACACTTGGGTCTGACAAAGTGTTCCGGGTGGGAAAAAGAAGAGTAAACCAGGTGAGGCTTTTTGAAGGCTATATAAGATATCGACTATCTTATATGATTGAAATGGTTATTGTTGGTCATCATCTTATGTAATGTTTGTGTGTATTAGTAATGGTAATAGTAGTGATAATAATAATGGTGATGAAAAATCAAGAAAATAATGTCATGGATAATGAAAGGTAATGGAAGGATTTAGATTTAGAGGTGAATTGAGTTAAGAGTTTGGTACTTAAATTAAAAATTCTTGATTAATAATAAGAAAATGAAAGCTGCATGAAAATCATAGTTTTGAAACCCGGCCTGACAAGGGCTGGAACCGGGTCGGGTTGAAGAAAAAATAGGGTAAGGAAAAACCCGTTGTGACCCAGTTGACCCGGCGGGTTGACCCGGCAAGACCCGGTTGCAATCTGTTAACTTTTTTTTACTAAAACGATATCGTTTTGATTTAAAAAAAAAAAAGAATTGACCCGGCCAACCCAGCCAAAACTTGAAACCCGGGCTGGCCACTGGACCAGGTCTGAAAACTATGATGAAAACCATGACAACAACTTCATCTCTCTCTCTATTCTTATTATTAGATGCTACTACTATTATTAAGAAATTAAATTATCATTACTACAAAATTCTATATTTTTAAACCTCAACATAGATGGTAATACAAACCGACAAAATAAAAATGATGGATGAACTATTGTTTAGGATTTCGAGTTCAGGGTTTAGGGGATGTGGCCCACCATCTAGCCTCCTAGTTTAGAGCCCATAGTAAGGACAAAATAAAAAAAAATTACCCGAAGAAAAAAAGAGTTAAAATGCAAAAACAAAACCAATTGTATAGATTACTATTGTAATGAATGTAAAAAAAAATATTGTTTTCCATATCTTTTAGCTTTATTTATAATTTGATTCATAATTTTGGTTGTCAACAAAAAAAACTAATTCACCTGAATTTGAACAAAAAAAACTAATTCACCTGAATTTGAACGTATTACTCTTTTATATTATAACAAAAACTAAAAGAGCTCAGTGTCCCTTTATTTGTTTACCTGGACACAGATTACTGTACATTGGAGTAGTGTCATGAAGAATTGTTAATGACAAAGAAACCTTCTAAGCTTGCAATTGAGGGTAAGATTGTTTTTCATGGAATACATTTGGCATTAAAAGAATGATTGGGGATAAAATGATCCGTTTGATTTTATTGGTTACAGTACAGATACTGATTTGTCATTCATGGCACAAAATTTTAACCTTTGGGTTGGGGGTTTCTTTTGTCTTTTTCTTTTATTAAAACATGTCAAATACAAAATTACCATTGGGTTTCAACAAAAACAAGGTTGCATGTAGGGGTATTTTCATCGTTTCCATATGATTTTATTGTAAATATCAAATGGGGTCAGGGGTAATTGGGTATTTGTATGTGTATAAATTATTATTTATATTCATAAACGATTTAAGCGTGCTGAGCACGTGCCAACGGGTGGCCGCCGCCCGTGCCATTCAAGTGGCACGTGCGGCCCCAAAACCAAACCGAGCGTCACCTTACGGGGTGGTGTTTGATGCGCCTCGCCACCCCGGGCACAATAGCAATGCGCTTGTGCCGAGGCAACCCACGAAGGAGCTCCGGCTGGGGGGGGTTTCCCCTCCCTCTCCCCTCTCCTCCTTGAAAATCATGTTGCCCAATGTAAAAACACAAAAAGATTTGACATGATTGCCAGACCCAAGTGTCTGGCTTGTCAGACCTGCAAGTGTCTGACCTGATTGTTTTTCTATATTTTTTTTAATTTTTAGTTTTTTAAAAAATAATGCATTATTTGTGTATATTTTTTCAAATAAATTTTTTGTTTGTTTTAATTAGATTGTGCTTATTTTTAAATAATATTGGGTGTGTTTAGTTTTTAGAGAGGTAGGTATGATTCATTTGTGTTTTTTTCTTAATTTTATACATATTGTTTTTTAATATTAATTTTTTTATAGAATTTTTAATAAGTGCAGCCTTGTATTGTATTTTTTTAAATTATTATTCAATAAATTTTATGTGCTATCTATAGTCATGCATTGTAATTTTTTTTTAATTATTGTTCAATAAATTTTATGTGGGTCTGACATGGTTATCAGATCCAAGGCCACCTGGACTTGGCGCTAGCCACATCCAAAGTGCTTGGACTTGACGAGCTGCCAAGTCCAAATTAACATGGGTTAAGCATGTTTGTCAAACCCAAGTGTCTGGCTTACCAGGCTCGCAAGCACCTGGCCTAATTATTTTTTTATATTTTTTTTTGTTTCAATTTTTCAATTTTTTAAAAAAATAATGCATTATTTGTGTATATTTTTTCAAATAAATTTTTTATTTATGTTTTAATTAGATTATACTTATTTTTAAATGATATTACATGTGTTTAGTTTTTAAAAAGATAAGTATGATTCATCAATGATTTTTTCTTAATTTTATATAGATAAAATATATTTTTTTAATATTGATTTTTTTTATAGGATTTTAAATAAGTGTAGCCTTGCATTATTTTTTTTTAAGCCATGCATTATTTTTTTTAATAATTATTCTTCAATAAATTTTATGTGAGTCTGGCATAGTTGTCAGACCCAAGACATTTGGATCTGACAAAGTGTTTCGGGTGAGAAAAAGAGGAGTACGCAGGTGAGGCCAATTTTTTAGGCTATATAAGATATCAACTATCTTATATGATTGAAATGGTTATTGTTGTGTATTAGTAAATATAATGGTAGTGGTGATAATGGTAGTGATGAATAGATAATTAAAGGTAATGGAAGGATTTGGATTTAGAGGTGAATTGGTTGAGTATTTGGTACTCAAATTAAAAATTCTTGATAAATAATAAGAAAATTAAAGCTGCATGAAAACCATAGTTTTGAAACCCGGCCCGGCTCGGAGGGTCGACCAGGGACCCGGCCGACCCGGGGTTGGAACTGGGCCGGATTGAAGAAAAAATAGGGTAAGGAAAAACCCGATGTGACCCGGTTGACTCGGCAAAACCCGGTTGCAACCCGTTGACTTTTGTTTTTTTTTTACTAAAACGACGTCGTTTTGATTTTAAAAAAAAACAAATTGACCCGGCCGACTCGGTGACCCGGTCAAAACCCAGAACTCAGGCCGGCCACTGGACCGGGTCTGAAAACTATGATGAAAACCATGACAACAACTTCATCTCTCTATTTTTATTATTAGATGCTACTACTACTATTAAGAAATTAAATTATCATTACTACAAAATTCTATATTTTTAAACCTCAACATAGATGGTCATACAAACCGGCAAAATGAAGATGATGGATGAAGTATACATAAAGGTAAATCATTTTCTTACCTGCCACCTGTTGCGCTATCCACGAGAATCCAATCAACCAAGGAACATTCTTCATCTGAAATTTGATTTAGAAGGTTTCCATTCTCATTTGCATGGAGAAAATACACCATTCGATTTTTTCCCTTTAAATCTAGAAAAGCTGCCCGTGAACCTTTCCCATGAAGCTGAATAATAGATATCAAAGTCGGAAACAAAAATGATATACTAGATACGAAGTAGTCAAAAGTACGAAAATATACCTGCACAAATTCAAGGTTTGCTGCATCCGCAACTCTCAATAGCGTGTCTGCATCATCATCCACAAACACCCCTACCGGTGCTGCTTCATATTCTCTTGCAACTTTCAAAATTTCCTTTGCAACTGGAAGTGAAATGGAACGTTTTGAGTTGGGCTAAAGAATCATCCCAATAAAATTAGCACCAGCTTCTGCTGCCATCACAGCATCTCGAGCTGAGGTAATCCCACACATTTGAACCAAAAGGCACTTTTTTTCATGATCTTCATGAGTAAAGGCAGCTTTCTCTGATGGGGTGGAAACGCAATTAACCTTACTCCTTGGATGAGATGTAATTCTCGAGAAGTTCAGTTCACTCCCAACTAGACCTGCAAATACTCAGCATTCTCGACTCTTTAAATATACACTATCAAAATCTCATTTGGACATTCAAAAAGAAATTGCATAAGAGTTATTTATGGATTGGGGTTTAATCCGTTGTCTATTGGGGTAAATGGGGCTCTAATTGTAACAGGCAGAAACAAAAGAATATTATATTCTAAAATAACAGAGGATGAAAAAACTACAAGGAACATGACTTCTTTGCCAGTGACCTCCAGTAGTCAACCCTATCAATAAAGAACAAAGATCAATGAAAAACTTAAAGACCCAGCGATCTTTATTAAAAAAAAAAAAACACATTTACAATTCTCAAATCATTAAAAACCAAACAGGATGTTGCTCCTTAAACTAGTATGATAAATGGATAGTTCAGACTTTTCATTGAATGTTTCGTCATTTCAAGATCATTTTGAAGCACAAAGAACAATAAAATTTTAAATTATGTATTAACGAAGGTTAACAACTTAGTTGATATTTCAACTTAGTTGTTTAGAGAAAAACTAGTGTTGGTGCCTGCGCAATACCGAGGGCAACTGGCATTGATTATCGAGGAGCTGAAAAGATAGTGTGTGAGTATAAGCTGATTTAGTCTATCTTGGATAGTCCTTTAACAAGAAGCTTAATGAGATGTCCTTGCAACAAGGGCATCTGTTTATAATATTTGAGTCGTAAAGAGAGCTAATGTAAAAGTGAAGGAATTACTTGCCCAAGAGTATATTTATTACAATGAATGGTTGATGGGGAGGCATATAGGATAGTGGATGAAGACTGAAAAGGTAAAATAGGCTTGTAAAGAAGATGGTTGTTCCCTGTAAATGGGAATCCGCCTTTAGCGAAAAGAGGCCGACAAATTAAAGCATTATAATGTTTGATCTCGTGTCCTTATTCTCAGTAGAAAAACAGCAATTTGAGATCAGTTCTATGTAAGAGGTTGAACCCGGTAACTTGTTTAGTCATTTTTCCATTTGACCAAAACAAATAACAATTTTAATGCTTCAAATGTCAAACTCAAACCTACCCCTTCCTCTTCCTCGGTAAGTACCTCGGCCTCCACCTTTACCTCGTTGTTGGGGTCATGACTGATTTGAAAGGCTTGTTCATCTACCACATGCCGGCTGATTTCAGATCTGGTACATCAAACACATGGAATCTATGAAAATGAAGCAATCATTTCATACAAACCATTAAGTCTCTGGTCCAAGTATACTTCATTAAGACACAATCTACATCAAATTATGTAAATCAAGAACATCAAACTAATAGAGTGTAGACAGGGGGACAGGTTGGGCTTGCCTGGAGAGGCGGCGTATCTGGATATGGAGTTGAAAGTTCCATGAGAAGGAAGAGGAAATGAAGCAGGAATAGAACCAAGTGCACTTCGAGGGGAAGATAAAGATTGCATTTCCTTCTTTACTTTTCTTAGAATTCCTTTTTCTCTGGTTTATGTGTTCTTGTAGGGTTTTTCTGGTTTCAGTGATGAGGGAGCCACTGTTGAATTACGGGCCAGCCCATTTCATTCTCTTTTTAGGTTGGCCAGTTGTGTTTTTCTCTTTTTTTTTTCTTTTCATTTCTTCTTTCATGTTTTTATTTTTATCTCGAAGAACAAAAACGCATTTGATTTTGATTTGAGAATAAAAAGTAGGAACCTCATGCACTATAAAATCTTTTTCATCGATAGATTTCATGATTTTAAAATCAAATTTAACAAATAATTTTATTTTAAAAAAATATTTAAAAATTAATGAAATAATCTAGATAAATAAAAACAAAATTTATGTTATACAAGTTGTAACCAATAATTACTTAAATTACTTACATAAGATGAGAAATTAAATCACATCTAGTTTCACACAAAAAATAAGAATTCCTATCTTTTATTCTTCTCTCCTCATTTTTGTTTATGTATTTTTTAATAAATTTCTAATAATAAATTTAAAAAAAAAGAGTCTTTAAAATACATTTGTAATCTTAAAAATGATTTAACTCAATTTGACCTTGCTATGATGGACTAGTAGTGAGAGTTGGGTATTTAGTGGTAATCTAAGGATAAACTAGAAAAAAATTTCAATTATTTTACTAAAATACATCAAGATATTTAAAAGAGTTTCACTAACGTTTTCAGGTTAAATCCCTCTCATCAAGAGCTTCATTACTAAAATGGCTTCTTTGCAAGTTAACAAATTATGATTATAAGTGACCTCTAGCAGTCAACCCTATCAATAAAAACTGAAAATTATTGAAAAACTTGAAGACCCAATAATCTTAATTCCAAAGAAACACATTTACAATACTCAAATCATTAAAAACCAAATAGAATGTTGCTCTTTAAACTACTATGATAAATGAATAGCTCAGGCTTTTCATTGAATTTCAAGATCATTTTGAAGCTAAAAAGCACAATAAAATTTTAAATAATGCCTCCAGCTTTACTTCTTTTTCTTAAATCTTATAACAAATCACTTAAATCTCAACCTAAAAATAATAAATTTAAAAAAGAATTTATGTGATTGTGATGAAAATTCCTAGTGAATTAAAACTTTGGATGAAATAAGAAGATAAATATGTAAATCAAACACATGGAATCATTATTAGAATTCCTTTTTTCTCTGGTTTATGTATACTTGTAGGGTTTTTCTGGTTTCAGTGATGAGGGAGCCACTGTTGAATTACGGGCCAACCCATTTCATTTTTTTTTTAGGTTGCCCAGTTGTGTTATTCTCTCCTTTTTTTATTTTTTATTTTTATCTTTTCTTCTTTCATGTTTTCAATTTTTTTATCTCGAAGAACAAAAACACATTTGATTTTGATTTGAGAATAAAACAATGAAGATAAAAAGGAGGAAAACCTCATGCACCATAAAATCTTTTTCATTGATATATTTCATGATTTTAAAATCAAGATTAACAAATAATTTTATTTTTAAAAAAATATTTGAGAATTAATAAAATGATCTAGATAAATAAAAAAAATTATGTTATACAAGATGTAACCAACAATTACTCACACAATATGAGAAATAAAATCACATCTAGCTTCACACAAAAAAAAAATGATAAGAATTCCTATCTTTTATTCTTCTCTCCCCATTTTTGTTTATGTATTTTCTAATAAATTTTTTTTTAAAAAAAATAAAAAAAGTCTTTAAAATAAATTTCTAATCTTAAAAATGATTTAACTCAATTCCACCTTGCTACGGTGGACTAGTAGCGAGAGTTGGGTATTTAGTGCTAATCTAAGTATAAACTAGAAAAACAAATTCAATTATTTTACTAAAATGCATCATGAGGTTTGAAAGAGCTTCACTAACTTTTTCAGGTTAAATCCCTCCCACTAAGAGCTTCATTACAAAAATAGCTTCTTTGCAGGTTAACAAATTATGATTATAAGTGATCTTTAGCAGTCAACCTTGTCAATTATAGACTGAAAATCATTGAAAAACTTGAAGACCCAATAATATTTATTAAAAAAAACATATTTACAATGCTCAAATTATTAAAAACCAAATAGAATGTTGCTCTTTAAACTAGTATGATAAATGAATAGCTCAGGCTTTTCATTGAATTTCAAGATCATTTTGAAGCTAAAAAGCACAATAAAATTTTAAATCATGCCTCCAGCTTTACTTCTTTTTCTTTTATCAAAATCTTATAACAAATCACTTAAATCTCAACCTAAAAATAATAAATTTAAAAAAGAATTTATGTGATTGTGATGAAAATTCCTAGTTAATTAAAACTTTGGATGAAATAAGAAGATAAATATGTACCTTAAGATATTAAATGAGTGGTATTTTGGTAAATTAAAAAATTTATTCTCCCTTTTTAAAGGAAGGCCAATGAAAATGGAGAAAAAAAAGAAGTTGAAAATTCATTTTCTTTATTTTTGTAAACCCTCGATTAGTTTTTTTAAAACAATTAAAATCTTAACCTGGTTATAGAATGAGTTAAATTAAATTAAGAATATAGAACTAAACATCAAAGGATGAAATTAAAATAAATAAAAGAAAGTATAACACTCATTGTTAGAAAAAAAACAAAGATGGGGACAAAATATAATAATTAAACATAATGGGGTCAATATATAAATTGTCATAACCCATTTTTGGGTTATTCCCTAAATTCACTTTTTCTCTTCCAAAAAAATCAAAAATATATTCGGACTAAAAACAAAAAAAATTCAAAAAATAATATCAGTGAAGAGGAGGATGTCAGAGCGCCCAGAAAATAGCTAGAATTTGGTTGAGGAAGTTCAAAAATACAAAGATTGAAATTTTACAGTATATTGTTGACTGATGAGAGCCTTATTGACAAAGAAAAATTCAATTTGAAGAAGAAATGTCCAAAATCAGATGTTTATGGACTCAATTAAATTTTATTGGAGGTTTAATTTAATTTATAGAGGATTTGATTTCAAGAAAAAATGATTTTTAAGTCAATTTGGGCTTTAATTGGAAGAAATTAAAGTTTAGGGGTCAATTAAAATTTTTAAGAGTTGATTTGGTTAAATCATGGGCTTAATTGCATAAATATTGAAGTTTAATGGCCAATTGAGGACTTAATTAAATAAATTCAAAACCAAGGACCAAACTGGAAAAGGCATTGAAATCTGGGGTTTGAATTGAAGTTAATCAGGGGTTTAATTAGAGATAAAGCGTAATTAAAGGACTAAAGCATAATTAAAGGACTAAAGCGTAATCTTCTTCTTCAGAGAGGCTGTCCGAGGGGCCTGCTTCCCAAGATGTTTGACGCCTCGTATCTTCCCCAAATTAAATGAAACTTGCACTCAAACGATCCTCTGACACTTGACTACATGAAAGTGTAAGCCGTTTGAGCTGATGTAGAGGCGGTGGCACCGCCTCAAAGTGGCCAACCCAACCAACCATTTTTCCTGCACAAAACTGACAGTTCATCATTGCTACTTTGAGCCAATGGTTAGGATGCTTTCGGGTCGAACCAAGGGCTGAGATTTTGCACCATAAGAGACAAAGTGTCCCTCTTCCACCGCCTATAAATAGATTTTATCTTCATGTTCCAGAGGAGGAGAAAATTTAGTCCAAAGTCAGCCAAAAAACTAGCCATTTCCGGTTCCAGCCAACATTTTCTTCCCTTCCTTCTCTCCCCACCATGTCTTCAGCCCCTGAAGCCCCCACAGACACCTTTCTCCTCCACCAACAGATGGCAGCGCAGCCTCCCTACAAACCTAAATCCTCACCAGTGGCAGATCGCCCACTGATCCTCACCCCCTGCGGATTTTCTTCTCCTTCTTTCTTCCTATTGCAACCACCGTCAGCCACCACCGTCGCCACCACTTGCACCACGCTATGATTCGCATAAGCCAGACCATTGCCACGCTAGGTGCACCCTCTATCTCTCCTTCCCTTTCTTCTTCTTCTTCTTCTTCTTCCTCTTCTTCCTCTTATTTGCTGTCTCTATTCACTAAGTGAACAGTGAACGTGAATTATAATTCACGCCCACTGTTCACACATGAACAGTGGCGTGAATTATAATTCACATTCACTGTTCATGCAATGAACTTTGGGTCGGGCCGTTTCTGGCCTAGCCCAAATTTCCGGGTCAGGTCCAGCCCAGCCCAAAAAAAAATTAAAAAATTCCAAAAATCTTTCTAATTTTTTTTGTGATTTTCTCGTGTATTTTTCTATCTATTTTGCGTAATATTGGTTTGTATTTTTATACCGTAAAGATACAAATCTGGTATTAAAATACTCGGTTTTCGTTAAAACATTGCAAAAAAATTATAAAACGAAAAAAATATTTTATTTTCATGCATACGGCCAAGTCTCTCAAAGATAAGAAAAAATCATTACATTGTATTTTCATATAACAAAAAAAATAATATATGTTTTAGCATGCATTTTGGCTTTAATAACCTATTTATTAAAGCCATGAGAACTAGGCCAATATTTCAAAAAATACCCAAAAATATTTTGTTTTTTTCTTTTAGTATCTAGATTATGAATTTATACGTAAAACATATTCCCGATATTAAAAAAAAAGTTCCTTTTTATTGACGCTAGAACGGTTATGTTTTTTACCCGATAAGATAAGGACCTGCTTACCGAGGAGGACTTTCCTTAAACCATAGACGGACCAACAATTAGAAATACAATAACACCTTTAAGTTTATATTAGACAATCAAACAATGCAGCTTACCTTAGGTAAGGCGTATTTAGGGTGCTAATACCTTCCCTTTATGTAACCAGTCCCCGTACCCGATCTCTAAAACCAGTTAGGGTTCCTAGTGATCAAAATACTAGGTGGCGACTCTCATTCCCTCCTTCCACTAATAAAAGACAAGTATTTGTTACCTCCCTATATTTGCTAGATAGATACATTTGATGAAGTGGAATATTCGCCAGCGACGCCGCACATGTACGACATAAATATTGAAAGATTTTATTATAAATACCCTATTTTTCCTCTCAAAAACCAGCAAAAAGAGTGAAAAAAGAGGGTGAATGTTTTCAAGCCTATTTACAAAAAAAAAACTTAGAGGAAATCCTACAAATTGAAGGGGTTTGGGTGAGATTTAGGCTAAGAAGTGTAGAAACAATATCAAGGCAAGAATCAAAGGAAAATAAGTGATAAGATTTGGGAATTTGAAGAGGATAGGAAGCCAACCATGAGAAAGAAAGGAGTGCTGAAAATTTTTGACAAGTTAAGGATCGAAGCTCACTTTATCACCTGGTAAGGGGTTTTAGACTCGATTACATAAGTTATATTGAATTTGATTAAGAGTTTATGCCTAAATTGTACATTCTAGGTTATGGTTCATGAGAAAATGAGGAGAAATAAGAACTTTGCCCTGTTTAATGAAATTAGGATGGAAAACAAATTAGAATAATGAATAATTAAAGACGAAATCCTAAGGTTGTGAAGGGTATTGGTGTCAGTCATAGGAAGAAAAAATTGGGAAATTTTTTAAAGCAATGAATGAATATTGTAATTATGAAGGGTATTGCTTTTACAATGTATTGTAATTTAGCAGCAGGAGACCATTTCATGCGTCCATATGTTAGGTAGATGCTTAACACCTTAAAACTAAAGCATTATTTAATTATGATTGTAATTTTCTTAAAATGTATTGTAATCCTATTTTATAAATGATAGATTATTGAAGAAACTAGTTACCCTGGTAAATGAAACTAGTTCCCTGATTAGTGGGTAATTGAAGATTTTGATTCCCTAGTTAATGGGACCAGTGCCTTGGTTAATGGAAAGATGGAGATATTGGTTCCCTATTTAATGAGATAATGTTATGATTAATGGGTAATTGGAGAAAATAGTTCATAAGATTGCTTGGATGGATTGTTAGTGTGGATGATTTGGAAAATATAATTGGGGGGCATGTATGGTTAGGTTCCATTTGTATACTTGGTGGAATCTGGCATATCTTAACCAAACCCTTTGCATGGGTTCGTCGTGCACTTGTGTGGTCCGGGGAGGCTTATTTGTCTTATAGTTTATGCGCTTTATCTATTTTTGGTTTCATTGCTTGTTGCTTTGTCTGGTTCAATAATACCGCTTATCCTAATGAGCTTTACGAGCCTACTAGACCAGAAGCTTCTCAAGCTCTTACTTTTATAGTTAGAGACCAACGACTTGGGGCTAACGTAGGAGGAGCTCAAGGACCTACCGGTTTAGGTAAATATCTAATGTGTTCGCCCACTAGAGAAGTTCTTTTTGGAGGAGAAACTATGTGTTTTTGGGATCTGCGCGCTCCTTGGTTAGAACCTCTAAGAGGTCCAAATGGTTTGGACTTGAGGAGGTTGAAAAAAGACATACAACCTTAGCAAGAACGACGTTCTGCGTATGACCCATATGCCTTTAGGTTCATTAAATTTCGTAGGTGGTGCCGAGATCAATGCAGTCAATTATGTCTCTCATAGAAGTTTGTTAGCTACCTCTCATTTTGTTCTCGGGTTCTTCCTATTTGTAGGTCATTTATGGCACGCGGGAAGGGCTCGTGCAGCTGTAGCAGGATTTGAAAAAAGAATTGATCGTGATTTTGAACCTGTTCTTTCCCATGACTACTCTTAACTAGTTGAGAAAAGAGAAAAAATAGTTGAAGTAGGAATCAATTTGATTCTACTATACATATTGATTGGGTCGATCAGGTCCTATCCTAAGAAATAATGCATATAGATTCAATCATAAGAGAAAGGTCAGTCACTGAACATCAACCCAATCTTAATGAATAAGGGGATAAACAATGACACCTGTGAACTCGGATAACCTTGTGCCCTACCTTTCATTCGCTATGATCTTTCTTCTCTTATGATTTTTCTAGTTAGCGTCACAAAGAGCTTATTCTATCCCCCTCGGTGAAAGCAATGACACCGCTTACGAGAGCAAGGGATGATTTCGCAATTAGAAAATCTTGAACAGGTAGGAGCGATTCCTGATTCAATCACACCAGAGACTTTCACAACTACTATCACTCTAAGTACGGGTATTCATCCTAGGCAAAGAAAGTCAAATAGGATTGGATTCAGTTCCCCTTCTAGCAGCAGTTCTTGATTCAATTGTAAGTGGTACTCTTGATTCAATCCACCAAACAGTTCCATAGGAGCTTGCATTCGAGTCCTTTTCTTTATAGATGATGTCACTTCTTTCCCCTGCTTTTAGTGAAGTTCCAAGCAATCCCAAAACCAAAAGTCCATCCTAGCTGTCAAAAGATCTATGTGTGGATAAGGGACAAAGAATGCTTAAAATCTCGGTTATTCCTCTCCACTCTCCAAAGAGCTCCTTCTATTCCTCAAGTCCCACATCGGCTTGATGCCATCTTCATGAAGGAGAATGCCCCAAAAGCGTGGGAACATCAAGTAATTCCTATTGTCCTTACTCAAACTAAAGCACCAAGAGCAGCTTTCCTCCCCGAGGGTCATATCTGAAGGTTTTTGTGAGAGACTTTGTTCTTAGCGGCTTAGCCTACCTAATGAAGCAACCTGCAGAACCTGAGCTTGTGAAGAATTATCTATTAAAAACTCTCCAACCGGAGAAAAGGATTGATAACTTTACTCTTGGAGAAGGAGTAATGCCTACAAGTTTTAAGGTTCTATATGACTTGCATCGTCAAAATGACATATTGGTTGCCGATTTTGGTGGCAGTGCAATAGGAAGAGTTGTGCCTATCGATTCAGGGTTTTGGTGGATTATACTACTGAGGTCATACACCAAGTTGATACTCAACCTCTGCCTCTCAGATGGCTTTGACACTTTTCCAACACTTCTATGTGCAGATGGATGTAGCATGATTGACAGAAGGATGGTGAGTTTATACTTTAAGTTTTCCACAGGGTTGTTTCGTAGTGAATGGATTTGAATAATTCTTGAAATAATTTGTAAATTTAACTTGTACCTGAAACAGGGAATATGGGTATCCAATTGATATCCAGGCACTCTTTTATTTTTTCCGCTTAGGTGTGCTCGACAGATGTTAAAGCCAAAGCGTGATGGCAAAGAGTTGATCGAGCGAATTGATAAGCGAATCACAACTCTCAGATATCACATTCAGAAAGACTACTTGCTGAATTTCACTGAATTAAATAACATATACCGCTACAAAAATGGAGGAGTACTCCTACACAGCTATTAACAAGTTTAATGTCGTCCTTGACTCTATCCGGGTGTTGGATTTCATGCCCTTGCGGGGAGGGTATCTAATTAAGGAGCACTGGGAGGTCGGGGAGATGCCCTTGAAGATCACTTACCTAGTTCTGGCCAAATTTGATCTAAAAAACACACGGCGGAGTTACCATAATGGTGGGTCTTGGCCAGGTTAGTGTCAGGAACACAACATTATAGTACGTTATTTTCATTTCAATGGTGTAAAGGAAAAAGATGCTTGTACACACATTAGCTCAATTGACTATGACTGTCTAGATCAAGTTTCCAGTTTAATAAAGTTGTGAGAATGACCTAATGGCCTTGAATACTGATCCAAATTGAAATTGTGCTTCAAATAGATAATTCTATTGGAAAGGCTATGGTAGGAAATTTATAGTGGATTTTCCTTCACACGAATTTATTGGATTGGAAACAAGATTCAACTAGAAGGATAATGAAGCAGCAGAAAGGAAATGCAGCACAAATAGTATTTTTAGTTGGCAGCTTCTTTGTCACACTGAGGTAAGGAATGCATGGGAAAGGTATCCCAATAGTCAAAAGAAGCCGTCAA